>Ga0172372_10002656_pt1 | contig 26950 bp, 21 predicted proteins | sample LakKiv5m_2_FD_114544 | JGI IMG/M metagenome (GOLD analysis project Ga0172372, IMG submission 114544) | Freshwater microbial communities from Kabuno Bay, South-Kivu, Congo - kab_092012_9.5m | ecosystem: Environmental > Aquatic > Freshwater > Lake | place: Democratic Republic of the Congo...
GGCGCCTTCCAGCGCTGGTTCGGAGTTCAGCCGAACACCAAGGTCGCGACGCTGATCTTCGGCCTGTTCCACGGCTTTGGCCTCGCGACCAAGCTGCAGGACTTCGAGCTGTCGCCGGACGGCCTCCTGGCCAATCTGATCGCCTTCAATATCGGCGTGGAGATCGGCCAGCTACTGGCGCTTGGCCTCATCCTCATCGCCATGGGGTTCTGGCGGCGGACGCCAAGTTTCTGGAAGCACGCCTATGCGGCCAACGTCGTTCTGATGGCCGCCGGCTTCACACTGACGGGCTACCAGCTCGTCGGCTACTTCGTCGCCTGATCGGAGAGACAAGCACGTGTACAATGCTCAAAAGCCCGCTCCCTCCGAACTTGCTTCGGCTGGCCGATTGCTGCGATCCACCGCCATCGCGATCACCGCAGCAGCGGCTTTGCTGGTGACTGTCGTCCTGCCCGCGGAATACGCTGTCGATCCGACTGGCGCGGGCCGGCTTCTCGGCCTCACTCAGATGGGCAAGGTGAAGGTTGCTCTGGCCCGGGAAGCCGAGCAGGAGGCTCTTGCGGCGCAGGGGAGCGAGGTTGCGCCAGCGACGGCGCCGGTCGTCCCTGCCTCCCGCGCGACGCCTTCGGCGCCGCAGGTCGCCTCCGTCGGGAAGTCGGAGGAGCTGACGCTAACGCTGGCTCCAGACCAAGCCGCGGAGATCAAGGCGGAGATGCGCAAGGGCGCAACCGTGACCTATGTCTGGTCGACGGACGGGCCGAAACTGAACTTCGACACCCACGGCGATGGCGCCGGGATTTCCTATCATGGCTACGGCAAGGGCTCGGAGATGCGGTCCGAGGGCGTACTGACGGCGGCGTTCGACGGCTCGCACGGCTGGTTCTGGCGCAACCGCTCCGGAAAGCCGGTCACCGTCACCCTCCGGGTCAACGGCGATTTCGCCCGCCTGAAGAGGGTGGTCTGACCACGGGCTCTCTATGCGCCACGGAACAGCGCCGTGATCAACACTGCAAGATCCTTGCGCCGCGCCGCTCTGGCTGTCGCGCTCCTAAACCTGGCTTACTTCGGCGTCGAGTTCGTCGTGGCGCTGCATATAGGAAGCGTTTCGCTATTCGCTGACTCAATCGATTTTCTTGAGGATGCGACGATCAACTTGCTGATCGTGCTGGCGGTCGGCTGGAGTCTGCGAAAGCGATCGGCAATGGGAATGCTGCTCGCGGCCGCCATCCTCGTGCCTGGTGTCGCCACCTTGTGGACGGCTTGGCAGAAGTTCATGGCCCCCGCGGCGCCGGTGCCGGTCGTACTCTCGGCGACAGCATTGGGCGCGCTGGTCGTGAACTTGGCCTGCGCTTACATCCTGGCGCGACACCGCCACGGCGCCGGCAGTCTCAGCAAGGCCGCCTTCCTTTCAGCGCGAAACGACGCCTTCGCGAACGTCGCCATCATCGGAGCCGGACTAGTGACGCTCTACACAAGAAACGGGTGGCCGGACCTTATTGTCGGACTAGCCATCACGGCGATGAACGCCGATGCGGCTCGCGAGGTGTTCCAAGCGGCTCTCCGCGAGCGTCGCGCAGGCGAGCGACCGTCGACAGGCCAGCCATGAAGGTCCGGTCGCCTTGCATCAACGTCTGTAGGTTCGACCGCCGTTCCGGCTGGTGCACGGGCTGCGGGCGCACGGTCCCCGAGATTCGCGACTGGCAAAAGATGCGGCCCAAGGCGCGTCAGGCGATTTTGAGCGAGCTGCGTAGGCGGCTAGATAGCTTGAAGGCTTCGCGCTAGGATCTGCTGCTCTGGCCTGTCAGGCCCGCAGGCTCCGGAGGCGCAGATGCAAGTTGTCAACGACACTCGTGCGAGTCGGTCTCGAAGGCCCTTGATCAGCCCGCGATTTTGGTTCGGCGCCATGGCAGCGTCCGGCCTGATCGGGGCGCTGTTGCTTGCGGCCTACGGAGGAGCCATACTCCGATAACATATTGTTTTGATCGGACAATTTCCGATAAGATATATTAGGCGCGAGCGCCCCATGGACGTAATCAGATTGCAATCGGCACCCACTCACCGGGTCGGCTACATGTAAAAACTGTAGCTCACCTGGGGTTTTTCGGTCGGACTAACATACTTCATAATGTCGCCGATTTTGCTGGCGCACTCCAAGGTGATCGGCAGGCGACCATCCATTTGGGTGTTGTTCCAGTTCATCTTCGTCAAGCCAAGGATTTCCTCGCACAGGCTTTCAAGCGAGGAGTCTTGCTCGTAGACGGTGATCTTGAGCGGGTTCGGGACGTACATGCCCGGGTATGTCTTATAAAAGTCGACGGTCCCGCGCGTATAAAGCACGCCTTCGGTCTCTGAGATGGTCAGCAGCGTCCCCCGCTTGGGCGGATAGTCCTGGTCTGCGAACATCCGGATGTCGGTGCCGGTGATGGCGACAAAATCCTTGGACCGAATCCCCTTCTCATCAAGCGCACGAAGGAAGCCTGCGCGCTCGCTCTCGCGGAAATGGCTCGATTTGTGGATCACGATCCGCGCAGGCATGTGCTCCAGCGCCCGGTCGTATTCGTCCAGAGCGTCGCGCAGCAGTTCATAGGCCTGGTCTTCGCTGAGGTAGGGGTGGCGGTTCTTCTTGTCGATCGACACCGGCGTCCCGCGAAGGATGATGCCGTGGCCGAACTCGTCAAAGACCTGCGCGAGGCTCGATGACACGGTCTCGCCATCCCGACTCTTGTAGAAGCCGACGCCGATGTAGCACGAGCGCAGCTTTGCCGTGTCCTCGACAAGCCGCCACGGGATCGTCCGGTTACCCTTGTAATAGAGCGCAGTGCAGAAATTCCACGCCTTTGTGGCGGGATCCTGCTGATCGCCGGCTTGCTTGGTGATCAGGATGGTCTTCTCGCGCACCAGCTGCAGCGGCGTCCCCAGGTGCATGCATTTAGCTTTCAGGATGCGCCTGAAGTTATGTTCGAGTTCACTCTCCTCCGCCTCATCGTCATTCGCTGCGCTCGTGACGGAGTCAAACATCTCGTTTGGCATCACGCACACGATGACGTCTACGGACCGGTTTTCCGCCAAGAACCGGATCTGCTCGTAGTAGAGCGCGACCGCCTGCTCCACGCGCTCCGCGCGGGAGCTCAGCTTCAGGATCCCCGAAATATCCGACTTCTTGATGGTCCGAGTGTACTGCGGGGAATTGATCAGCCGCGTGAGGAACCCGTAGCTTTGATTGATGCCACCGAACCCTCGGAAGAGGTTCAGCAGGGGCGACTCCTTCTTACGCTCGATGCCGTTCCGACACCGTTCGAGCCAGTCATCCAGCAGGTCGACGCCCTCTCCCCGGCCGACCACTCCGATGCGCAGCTCCGTCCGACGCAGTTCGTCTCGCTGGTCATAGACGCCCATGTGCTCGATGCCGGTACGGGGGCAGATGTGTGTTCCCGTCCCAAACTCCAGCAGCGGCTCGCTTAGGGTCGAGATCTTCATGCCGCCGTTCCTTCCGCCAGCTCTTCATCGGCGCCGTTGGGGTCGTCCTGTGACTCGTCATCCTCGGCGTCCCGGACGTCGAACTCGATCAGCGACAGGAAGCGCATCCCGACATCCGCGCCGGCCGCGCATTGGGTGTTAGAGAGGAAATAGGCGACGAAGCGCACGGCGTTCCTGACGCTCGAATTGTGTTCGAGCCGCTTCTGCTGAGACAGAAGGTCGTCATGCCAATGCGACTGCACAAAGCCGTTATAGGAATAGTACCAGCTTGGAACGATCTGGGCGTACCACTTATCGACGAGCTTCGTGAACGTCAGCTCGAATGAGAAGTGCTGATGATGGGCAACCTTCTGGGGGTCTTTCTTCTGGTACTTGACCTCATAAACCCGCCGGACCGATGACCGCTTCCCGACCCAGGTCTCCCGCCGCTCAAGTTGCGCTTCCTCCGTCGGCCCGAAAAAGAAGAAGCCGTCCTTCGGGTGGGTGCGGACTTGCCGATGCTTCAGCTGCTCGCGGGTCTCAGCCGACAGCAGTTGCTTGAGGATGTTGATGTTGTCGACCTCGTCAGAGTCGGCCAGGTCGGTCGTCTCGAGGCGCTCAACCGAGCCCGGATCGACCACGCTCAGCAGGCCGGACTGCTCCATGTCTTGGAACGAGAACAGTTTCTCATCATGGAAGACCCAGGAGTCCGTGCCGACGCCGTTCAACAGCAGCGCCATCTTGACGATTGACTTGCGGCTTCGGGCCTTGCCCTTGTAGCCCAGCTCCGACTTAGCCCGAGCGATAACCGACTTATCGTCGATCATCAGCTCGGCGACGTACAACGCTTCGGGCAGTTGGACTTCCTGCAAATTGGTGGTGATCGCGGTCGGCGCGGCGACGCTCTCGGAGCTGAAGCTGATGAAGGCGTCCACTTCGCCGAGGATATGCCGGAACTCCGCCAGCACCCGCTCTTGGGCTGCCAGCCGCAGTCCGCCAACCAAACCGAGGAGGTCGCCGAGATCGATGATGTGCTTCTTGCAGTTGAAGGCAAATTGGTCGGTCAACAGCTCATTGATGGACGCTTGACTATAGGACGCCTGCTTCCGCGTCAGGATCAACACATACAGCTCGTCGAAGGTGTTGAAGTACGAGCGGTCCATGAACTGCCGCACCGTAGATTTGACCTTGTCCAGCGTCGAGGTCGACGTCAGCTGGAAAGCGACACGGTCATGATCGTCGCCTAAGTCGATCCCAGGGAAATTCTTCTGTTTCCGATTGAGGTTGATCAGGTGCGGCAAGTTGTAGACAGACCTAAGGATCGGAATGAAAGCGTCTTCCAACGCTAGGTTGATGTCCGTGCGCCCCTGCGCTGTCGCGAGCTCCACCTGCACGATGATGCGGCTGACAACATCTCGGAGCTGATTTTCAATCTCGAGCTGCTTCATCCCCCCGCCCTCGCGCGCCTTGCCAACCCGAGTCATGGGAACGCACGGGGAACATTTCAAGGTCCGGCGCTCGCTTATCAACAAGATCGGGCGCTCGAAACCGGGGGGCTGGCGTCGCAGGCACACGCGGCACCGGACTACGCCTGGCGCTGCTGAGCGGCTGTTCGGAGGCGCGCCGCCGTTCAACTGGTCCCGCTCGACTACGCCGCCAGCGGTCCTCGTTGCTCAAGAGCGCGGCCGAAGGCTTTGCGAATAGCCAGCGACATGTTCAGGCGAGTGAGTGCCACTGCGTTCTTACGGGCCGCCAGGTACTTAAGGGTCAACTCCCGCATGTGGAGGCGGCGCGGAAGGACGACGGAACAAAAGGAGAATCATTATCTCGACGCGGCGCCACGGAGGCGCCACCCTGGCTCCATGAATTCCGATTCGAAAACCCCCGCCGTGCGCGATCTGGACCGCATCAACCTGCGCTTGGCGGGCCGGACCTTCTCAGCCATCGACGCGGCCTGCGCCGCTCGCCCCGGCAACGTGTCGCGCAACACCTGGATTGCCGAGGCCGTTGAGGAAAAGCTGGCGCGCGAACGCGTCGCGGCGGCGGCCATCGACAGCCAGCGCCGCTCGCATGGCTAAGTTCTACGAGTTCTTCGCCGGCGGCGGCATGGCGCGACAGGGGCTGGGGCCTGGCTGGACCTGCCTCTTCGCCAATGACTTCGACTTCAAGAAGGGCCTGACCTACCAAGCCAACTTCGGCGCCGACGAGCTGAAGGTCGCCGACATCCGCACGATCACTCCCAAAGATCTTCCGGGCGTCGCTGACCTCATGTGGGGATCCTTCCCTTGCCAGGATCTCTCCCTGGCCGGTGTGGGCGCCGGGCTCAAAGGGGAGCGCTCAAGCACCTTCTATCCGTTCTGGGATGTGGTCGGCGCCCTCGAGGCCGAGGGGCGGTCGCCCAAGCTCATCGCCTTGGAGAATGTCTGCGGCACCCTCACCTCTCACGCCGGCAAGGACTTTGAGGCGATCTGCAGGACCTTCGCCCAGGTGGGTTATCGTTGCGGCGCCCTGGTGATCAACGCCGACCTTTTCGTTCCGCAGTCGCGGCCTCGGCTGTTCATCATCGGCGTTCGCGCCGACACGCCGATTGACCCGGCGCTCCTGTCGCCCGAGCCGCTGGACCCGTTCCACACGCGCGCGCTCCGTCGGGCCGTCGAGGCACTCCCCGCAGCCGTTCAGGGCAACATGCTGTGGTGGAATGTGCCGACTCCAGGCCATCGCGTCCGGACCTTCGCCGACGTGATCGAAGAGAACCCCACGAGCGTCAGCTGGCACACCCCTGCCGAGACGGAACGCCTGCTGGCCAGGATGTCGCCGGTCAACAAGGCCAAGGTCGCCGCAGCGATCCGCGCCGGCCGCCGCATGGTCGGCGGCGTCTACAATCGCACCCGGCTAAACGAGCGCGGCGAGAAGGTGCAGCGCGCAGAGGTCCGCTTCGATGACGTGTCCGGCTGCCTGCGGACGCCGGCTGGCGGGTCGAGCCGCCAGGTGATCCTGGTCATCGACGGCAAGAAGGTTCGATCGCGGCTGATCTCGGCGCGGGAGACCGCGCGGCTGATGGGCCTGCCGGACGACTACAAGCTGCCAAAGAACTACAACGAGGCCTACCATCTGACCGGCGACGGCGTTGTGGTCGATGTCGTGCGCCATCTGGCGCAGCACATCCTCGAGCCGCTGCTGGCCGAGGCCTTGGAGGCGCGCGACGTCGCGTGACTGACCTCTTCCAGCGCAATCCCGACGCCACCAACTTCCCGCCGTTCGAGACCGAGGATCTGCGAAGCAATCTCGCGGCCTTCCTAGACACCCCATTCGACGATCCTTCGGGGGCGCGGCCGTTCGTCGGCAACTACCGTTGGGGCGTCTACGCCTTCTTCGATTACGACCGCGAGCCGATCTACGTCGGTCAAACCAATGAGCGGCTGCGCACGCGCATCCGCCGCCATCTGACCAACCAGCGGACCGATGCCGTCGCCATGTCGGTGCTCGACCCATTCGAGGTGTTCGAGATCGAAGTCTGGCCCCTCCCCCAGTTCCAGGACTCAAACCGGGCAGACCTGGCTGCTCGCCAGCACTTGGACGCGCTCGAGCGCCTGATCACCGAGCAGGCAATTCAAGGCTCGCAATTCAAGGCGATCCTTAACGAGAAGGATCCCCCGCCGGGCGCCCTGGTGGTCGAGGCGCCGCGCTCCTTTCGGGGCCGGATCGTCTCCGACCGCGTCTACGAGCTGCGCTCTCATCCGGATTTCAGAATCGCGCGTCGGGCTCTAATCATCTCGCGGCTGGCGCAGGTCATTTCCGAGCGCAAGGTGCAGGGGGGGCTTCGCCGCGTCCTGCTAACCCAGGCCAAGCGGCTCCAATGGCTTTCGTCGCGTCGCTACGAAGCGCTCGGGGGGGCCGCTTCGGTGGCGAGGGAGGGCGAAGGCGAAGAGGTCTAAGTGGAGCTGCCTTAATTGGGTGGCCGACCGCCTCCCCGACTGGCAGAACCTAGCAGCGCTAAAGCATCGAATACTGTGGCCTCTTGCCGGCCCAAGGCCGCCCCTTCGGTCTCTTCGACTATTGATCGGGCGCTGACCGACGAAGCTCATCAAGGCGCCGGAGTGCATCATTGATCTCCATAAGCGGCACAGGATCCTCGGCGCCCGGAAGCCAGCGCAGCCCAGGATGATCCGGAGGGGCGAAGGCGTCCGAAGCCCAGGCGGCCAGAAGTTCGCGCTTCTCCTCCAGGCTTAGGGCGGGATCCTTCACCACGTCCTCCGGTCGGTTGAAGCCGACAGGAGGACGCATGAGCTGCGTGAGGAAGAGAAATCGGCCATGCGCGTGCGCCGCGCCGTCTCCCTGCTCCGACATCGATGGCCTCCAGCACTGCGGTTCGTCCACACATAGCTAGGGCGGAGCGGCCTCGCGGCAAGACGACCGCCAAGGCGGGCGTCTCGGCACGCGCACGGTTGCTGAACGCCGGCCGCCAACCTTACCTTCGCACGATGGACGACTGCTGTTCCTCTAACGGATGCGAGCTGGAGCAGTTGGCCCGCGAGGCTGGCCAGCGGCGCGTGCTGACCGCCGTGCTCGCCATCAACACGGTGATGTTCTTCGTCGAGTTCGGCGCCGGCGTGGTCGCCGGATCGGCCGCCCTAATGGCCGACGCAGTGGACATGCTCGGCGATGCCTTGGTGTACGGCTTGAGCCTCTATGCCCTCGCACGAGGTCCGCGCTGGAAGGCCGGGGCGGCGCTCGCCAAGGGCGGGTTCATCCTTCTGCTTGGGATCGGCGTGCTGGTGGAAATCGGCGTCAAGATCGTCACCGGCGCGCCGCCGGCGTCCGGCCTGATGCTGCTGTTCGGGGGTCTGGCCCTTGCAGCGAACCTGGCCAGCCTTGGCCTGCTGTGGCGCTATCGCCGCCAGGACGTGAACATGTCGAGCACCTTCGAGTGCTCCAGGAACGACGTCGCCGCAAAACGTGGGCGTGCTTTCGGCGGCCTTGGCTGTTTCCATGACGCACGCCGCCTGGCCCGACATCCTGGTCGCAGCGGCGATCGCCGCGCTGTTCCTCCGATCGGCGGTGCGCGTCCTGAGCTCCGGCTGGCGTGAGTTCAAGCGGCCGAACACGGACCAGCCGACCTTCGCGATCTCGCCCCGTCGCGCCGCGAAGGTCGACTAGGCCCTGTCCTCGGCAGCGGCCAAGCGGCTCCGCCGTGAAGCCTGGGCTGAGAACCCAGGCCTAATCCGGTCGGACCGTCTCAACGGGCAGTCCAAGCCCGTCGAGCTGACCTCGGACCTTGGAGGCATCGCCCACGACCACCCAGACAATCCGCGCCGGGTCGATCGCCGCCCGGGCCGCGGCATCGAGCTGCTGAGCGGTCATGGCGCGATAGCGGTCCGCGACCTTCTCCCAGTAGTCGTCGGGGCGGCGATAGAGAGCATTGCTCCGCAGGGCTCCAAGGACGGCCGCGGAGGTCTCGAACTGACCGGCGAGCTGACGCGTGTTGGCGTTGATCACCTGCTGGAGCTCGCCCGGCGTGATCCCCTTGCCGCCCACTATATCGCGGACGTGGGTGACCAGGGTCTGCACCGCCGGGCCGGTCTTGTCGGCCTGAACCGGCGCGATCAGAAGCAGGCTCGAACGGTCCTCGAGCAGATCGACGCTGCTCCGGGCGCCGTACGACCAGCCCTTGGTCTCCCTCAGGTCCATGTTGATGCGGGACAGGAAATTGCCCCCGAGCACCTCGTTGGCGGCCCTGAGGTCGAGCGTATCGTCGCTGCCGCGGACGGGGAGCACCTGGCCGGCGTAGATGTAGGACTGCGGCGACTGCGGCCGGTCCACGAGGACGATCCGCGCCCGGGCCGCCGGAGGTTCGACAGCGAAGCGCTTCTCGCCTTTGGGCGCAGCTGGCGGACGCCAGTCCCCGAAGCGGCGCTCCAGCTCCGCGACCAGGCTCGAGAGCGGGATGTCGCCGACCGCGAAGACCGTGGCCGTGTCCGGCCGGATCCAGGCCTGATGCACTCGGACCAGGTCCTCACGGCGCACCGCTTTGATCGACGCTTCACGCCCGGTCCCAGAGGGTGGATGTCCATAAGGGTGCTCTGGACCGTAGATCAACGGCGGAAGCGCTCGTTGCGCCAAGCCGGCCGGCTGGGTGAGCTCCTCGGCGATAAGGGCGAGTTGCTGGGCCCGCAAGCGCTCCACCTCCGCCGGCGCGAACGCCGGATTGCGGATGATGTCCGCCAGCAGGTCCAGCGACGGCCCGAGGTTCGGCGTCATGGCCGTCATAAGCAGCGCCGAGCGGTCCCGCGACGCGGCAGGCTGAATCTGGGCGCCGAGCCGCTCCTGTTCCTCGGCGATCTGTACGGAGCTGCGGCTGGTCGTGCCTTCCGGCAGCAGGCGTAACATCAGGGACTGGACGCCCGCAGCGTTCGGCGGGTCCGCCGCGACGCCCGCGTTGAACTCCGCGGCGAGGCGGATCACCGGCACCGTCTGGCGCCGGGCGTAGACCACCTCGATGCCGTTGGAGAGGCGCGCCCGCTCCACCTCCGGGAAGTCGAGGTCCGCGATCTGGCCGACCGACGGCGGCTTCCGTTCGGTTCTCGCCGCCGCGGTCGCCGCGGCGGCGGCAGGCTCTCCGGGCTTCGCGGCAGTCGCTTGGCCAGACGTTGCGGTCTCGGTCGCAGACGCCCGCGCTGCGGCCGCCTCTTCGTAAGGTCCCCGTTCGCCGGGGACGACGGTGAGCGCGTAGACCGGGCGCGTGAGCCACTTGCGCAGCACCTGCTGGACGTCGGCCGGCGTCACACGGCCGAGCGCGAGCAACCGCTTGCGGTAGAACTCCGGGTCGTCGGCATAGAGCGCGCCTTCCGCCAGAGCCGTGGCCTTGCCGCCGAATCCACCAACCTGTTCGAGGCCGCGGATGCGGCCTGCGACTTCGGTCATGACGACCCGCTGGACCTCATCCTCAGTCGGCCCCTTCGCGATCAGGTCGGCGATGATGGCGTCCAAGCGGCGCGCCACCGCGTCGGCGTCGGCGCCCGGTTTCACGTCGACCTGAACCTCGAAGATCCCGACCCGGTGGAAAGCTTGGTTCTCGGCTGACACCCGCACCGCGGTCTGGTCCTTGCGGACCAGCTCGTTGTCGAGGCGAGAGCTGGACAGGCCGCCGAGGACGCCGGCGGCGACGGTCAACGCGGCGCTCTCGGAGTCCAGCAGGCCCGGAACGGCCCAGTTGCGGTAGAACCGGGTGTTGGCCACCCGGTCTTTCATCACCTCGGTGACGGGCGCAGGGAGCGTCGGCACGGGGGCCATCGCCGGACGGTTCTCTGGCCCGCGGGGAATGTGCCCGAAATACTTCTCCACAAGCGGTCGGGCCTGGGCGGCGGATATGTCGCCGGCGAGCACGAGCACGGCGTTGTTCGGCCCGTATTTCGCGCGGAACCAGGACCTCACGTCGTCCAGCGAGGCGGCGTCGAGATCGGCCATCGAGCCGATGGTGGCATGGCGGTAAGGGTGGCCTTCGGGGAATAGGGCGGCGAGCTGCGCATACTCCACCAGCCCGAACGGTTGGTTATCGCCCTGGCGCTTCTCGTTCTGCACCACGCCGACTTGATTGGTCAGCGTCTCTTGGCTGACCGCCCCCAGAAGGTGGCCCATGCGGTCACTCTCCAGGAAGAGCACGCGCTCGAGGGCGGGGCGCGGGACCGTCTGGAAATAGTTGGTGCGGTCGAACCAGGTCGTCCCGTTGAAGTCGGTCGCCCCGACCTCACGAAGGGGCTCGAAGTAGTCGCCTGGCGCGTTCTCCGAGCCGTTGAACATCAGGTGTTCGAACAGATGGGCGAAGCCCGTCCGTCCGGGCGGCTCGTCTTTCGAACCAACATAGTACCAGACCGACACCGCCACCACGGGTGCCTTGCGGTCCTCGTGCACGAGGACGCGCAATCCGTTGGCGAGGGTGAACTGGGTGTAGGGGATATCCACTTTCCTCACCAAGTCGGCGACCGTGGCGGGAGGTGAGCTGGCGGTAGCCGCGCGCAGCGTTTCGCGAGCGTCGGCGACTGAGGTCGCGCCAGCGGCGACCAACAGGCTGGGCACCATCGAAAGAACCATGAGCAACCTGCGCATTGGATCTCTTGTGTGTTGGCTTCGTCGCGAGCGCGACAGCAGCCGCGCTTCGCTAGGAGCGACTGGATTTAGGTCGCGCTTGCGGTTGCGGAAGACATCCCTTGCCCTTGCGGCGTCTGACGGCGACCTATCTAGAACCAGGTTGGAGCAGATCCGCGCCTGGAATGGGACTGAGCAGACCGAACCGAAAGGGCTGGGCGCGCCTCGTGCCCGAGCGCTGGACAGCCGACGGTTCGGCGGTGCGCCAGGGGCTCGTGCGCTCCATGGAGCTCATGGTGCGGGAGATCGGCGCCGTCGTCGCCCTTCTCGTCGTGGCCCTTTGCGCCCTGGTGTTCCTTGAGATCGTCGATGAGGTGGTCGAGGGCGAGACCGAGACGGTCGATCGCCAGATCGTCGTCGCCTTGCGGACCGGGGACGGCAACGACCCGCTGGGGCCAAAGTGGCTCGAGATGACGGCGGCGGACATGACGGCGCTGGGCTCCACCTCGGTCCTCGTGCTGGTGGTCGCCTTCGTCGCCGGCCTGTTCACGATGCTGCGCCGCCGCCGCGAAGCGTTCCTGGTCGTGGTCGCGGCCTCGGGCGGGACCGCGCTGAGCAATTGGCTGAAGGCGCTGTTCGATCGCGAACGGCCCGAGGCCGCTCTCCGCGCGGTCGAGGTGATGAACCCCAGCTTCCCCTCGGGCCACGCGATGCTCTCGGCCGTGGTGTTCCTAACCATCGGGGTCCTCTCCGCCCACTTCGCGCAGCGAACGCGGGTAAAGGTCTATGTCGTGGCCGCTGCAATCACCGTCGCCCTGCTGATCGGGCTGACGCGGGTTTATCTTGGGGTGCATTGGCCAAGGGACGTGCTAGCCGGCTGGAGCCTGGGCGCTGCATGGGCGCTCGCCTGCTGGCTCGCTGCGCGGGCGATCGAGCTCCGCTGGCGCACCTCAGTGACAGAGGGCCGGGAGGGGCGAGACGGGCTTAGACGTCCAGGATTGCGCGCACCTTCGCCGCGAGTTGGTCCACCGTAAAAGGTTTGCCGACAGCTCGACTCCGGGATCGAGGACGCCGTTGTGCACGACCGCGCTGCGCGTGTAGGGCCGCCGTCGAGGATTTGCAGGCCGAGCAGCTCGGCGGTCGCCGAATAGAAGCGACGCGCCCTGGCCAAGTCTGAAACAACGAAGCCGCCATGGTCCAGCATGCCGCCGGACGCAGCTTCCAAGAACCCTGTTCCGCGCTCCCTCGCCCCTGGCTGCGGATGCGGACTCCGCCAATACTCCCGCTTCAGATCGAGCTTCAAAGCGATCGCCGACCCGTTGTTGAACTCACGATAGACGCCCGTGACCGAGACCCTGTACAGGCTGATCTTCAACCGGCTCCACGGTATGACGCACCGGGAGCTGAGCGAACGCCCTCAGCGTATGGCCGGCTTCTTCGTCCCCGAAGGAGAGGGCCTCTCGAAGGCGGACCGCATAAAGCTCGCTCTCGACGGGCTCTCCGCCAGAGAGCTGGCCAGGATCGGAAAGCAGATGGCCGAGGCGCTGGGCGATCTCGGCTTGGACGAGGCGGCGCTCCTCGAGCTGGAGTCCGATGATCCCCCGATCACGGAGATCACCAGGCGCGATGTCGCGCGTGTGTTCGAAGACGATCTCCCGGGTGAACGGCCGCTGCTGGACATGGTGGAGCGGCTCTTCGAGCTGCAGTCGCCGCTCGAAAGCATATTCGGCGCATCGGGCAAAAGCCTTCGCGACCAGATCGAGCGCCACATGGTGCGCAATCCGGGCGATTGGACCGTCGAGGATCTGTTCTTGAAGATCGGCGCCCTCCAGTGCTCCCGCGCCCGGTTCGCGGCCCTGATCGAGGCGGCGGTCCATCCCCTCGCGCGCCGCGGTGAGGCGCAAGCCACGACGGTCGCTGCGGTCAACCAGGTCCTGGCGCGGGATGGCTATGAACTGGCCCCCTGCGGGGAGGAGTCCGGCTATCCGATATTCCGCCTTCAGCCGGTTGCGCGGGGCGTGCAGGGCCGGCCCAAGAATCTCATCTTCGCCTCCCGTGGCCCAAAGCCCGAGATCGGCTTCGCGGACGCGATCAACAACGACATCGTCATCCTCTCGGGAGCGGAGAGCTGTTTGGTGTACGACCGCCCGATCGGCGCCGACGGCCTGCTCTGGTCGCAGTTGGTGGATTGGTGGGCGCGCCATCCTGAGGGCGGAATGGAAGACGCCGCGGCCCGCTTAGGCGCCCGACTCCAGCAGTCGTTGGCCTCCGACGCGGAGCGAAAGCTCTTCGCCTCATACTTCAAGCACTTCCGGCCGACGCTCGGCGCCACGCTTCCGGCGCTCATCCCGCAAGTCTACCTCCACTACGATCCAGCTGTGGTGAAGACCCTCAGCCGCCGGCTGCCGCTTCCTCGGCAGCGGATGGACTTCCTCCTGTTGCTGCCGCTACGCCAACGCGTGGTCCTCGAGGTCGATGGCTCCCACCATTTCTCCCGAGATGGCCAGCCGTCCTTGGCGGCCTACGCCGAGATGGTCTCCGCGTATCCCGAGCTGAGGCTCGCCGGCTACGAAGTCTATCGGTTCGGCGCGAACGAACTGGTGGGAAGCGGCGCCGAACTCCGCATCCGCGACTTCTTCGACAAGCTCTTCAGACTGCACGCCGTCCCCGGCGCCTCCGCTGGCTAAGCCATGGCTTGGCGAAGCGTCTTTGGCGAGGCGGACCACACGCCATTCGGCGCGTCGGGGCTCGAGCTCATCTATGGCCGCGAAGCGGACGGCTCTCTTGTCCATGTCTCTGCTGTTCGCTCGGGTCTCGCATGCGCCTGCGTCTGTCCGGCGTGCGAACGGCGCCTGGTCGCGCGCAAGGGCAAGCGAACCGCCCATCACTTCGCCCACTACGGCGCTGGCGCCGGCTGCGGAAGGGCGGTGGAGACTAACGCCCACATCTGGGCGAAGGAGGTTCTGGAACGGACCCGGCAAATCCTCCTGCCGGCGATTGAAGCCGAAGAGGAGGGGCGTCATGAAGTCGCCCGTCCAGCCAGCATGTTCAAGTTCGACGAGGTGCGGCTCGAGAGGCGGTTCGGAGACATCGTGCCGGACGTGATCGTCCGCGCAGGGACGCGCGAACTTCTCGTCGAGGTCTATGTCACCCATCGCTGCGACGACGCTAAGGTCGACAAGATCAGGGCGGGCGGCGTGTCGGCAATGGAAGTGGACCTGAGCGGGCTCCGCACCTGTCAGGATCCCAAACGCGTCGCAGCAGCGCTACTTCGCACAGCGCCGCGTGCATGGCTGTACAATCCGTTCGTCGACGCGGCGGCTCAGAAGCTGAGGGCGAGGGTCGCCAGAGAAAAGGCCGACGCCGCGGCCGCCCTGCGCCGGCAGGCCGCCCGGATGATCGCCGATGCCAGGAAAGCCCGCCGATCGCCTGGGGGACATGGCGGCGATGAGGGCGGAGAGGTGAGAAGTCTCGGCCGGGGGGCATACCTGTTGTGGAGCCCGCCTTCTCACGACGGCTTCACCGTGGACCCCGTGAACTGGCAGGCGGCTGTCTTCGCTCGCTGCATCATGGGTTTCGCCTCCCGCCCTACATGGTTCCGGCAGAGCTTCGACGCCTACGATATCCTGGAGCGCATCCAAGACTGTGTCGCGCCCGCGTTCGGCAAGCGCCTCGGCCACGGGCTGGTCGAGGCGCTGCGGGAAATAGACCCCGGCTTCATACCGCCGTCCGTGACGCTCAGTCGCTACCTGGCCTGGCTGGCTGAGGCCGGCGTCCTGATCAACGACGGCTATGGCTATCAGGTGTCGCACGGCGAGGCGCAGGACCTTGCGAAGCTGAAGCGACGGCGAGAGGTGATCGCAGCACGGCGTAGCCGTGCAATGGACCGGGTCTCGGCCATCGTCGCGAAGGTCCCGGAACGGGAAAGAACAGGGTTCGATCTGTCCCTATGGATGCGCGCGCCTGTGCCCGATCTCGGGACCTGTGTCGAAGAGCTGATCGAGGCGGACGATCAGGCTTGGTGGACCTTCGAGGCGGGCCTCGATCGCTTGGAATCGATGCAGGCGGGCTGGAGCTGGACCGAAAGCCTGTTGGGCCTGCCGCTCGCGGGCGAGTTGGCCCGGGCCAAGGAACGAGAACGAGCTAAGGAAGAAGCCGCCGCCGAACGGAAACGTCAGGAGAAGGAGGCCGCAGCACAGAACCGGCTGGCCATCGCCGTGGGGCGCGCAGAGGGTCTTCTTGGAGTCGAGGCGGCGGCTGAATGGCTTCACCGACCTGGGCGAAACAGCGGGATCAGTCCGGCCGACGCGGCCAGGACCAACGGCGACGGGCTCGAGAAGGTTCTTCGGGCCCTACAGCGTATCGAGACCGAGAGGCGCGAACAGCAGGCTCGCGAAGACGCTCAGGCAAGCGCCAGGGACGAATTGAGGCGCGCCGCCGCCAAGGTGTTCGATGACGCCCGGGCTGAGGTATTCTTGAAGAGCGCCCATCCGGCTCTCGGCGGCCAGAGCCCCCTCGCCTACTGCGCCGATCCGGTCAGCCTGCGCGCCTGCCTCGGCCTGCTCCCCGCGCGGCGCCGAGCCTGACTGGGCAACAAGCTGCGCAGGGAACCCCGGCCGGAGCGTGAGGCTCCGAAATGAAGAAGCGTGGGCTGCGGCCGCGAGAACAGGCGCGCCGGGCGCCGGGGGAACTTAGCCGCCAAGGTCGTCCTCGGAGGGCTCGAGCCATTCCAGGATCTGCGCGACCCGCCCGGTCGGCAGCGGCTTGCCCGCGGCGCGCATCGCCTCCTCGTTCGCCAGCCAGGACCTGGCCTCCAGCAGCTCCTCTTCGCTGGCGCCGAGCCCTGCGATTTCGGCCGCCGCCGCCTCGTCGAGCGGGCCAAGCACGCGTTCCAGAGACTCTCGGGTAAGGATCGTCATGTCTGGACCTCCTGATTGTCGCCGACGGCGCAGCTCGGCTGCGCACATGCGCTGATCGAAAGCGGCTGATGAGGTTGCAGTTCCCCTGGCAGGCAGCCTGTCGCGCGGTATCCGACCTCATCCCGTAGGCCGAAAAGATCGCGTCATGGCCGTCGCGCCGTGGAGCGGCAGGACGGAGACATCGCCCGCATCAGCGACCTCCGAAAACGCGCAACGCTGGCGATCCGGCCGAAAAGATCGACGCGGTCGGCGCCTCAACACCTTGAAATGGCTAGAACAATACCTAGCGGCGCCGCAGCGGAAAATCTTCCTACACCGCGCAACCAATCGCCGCTTAGGCAGTTAAGCGCGATGCCACGTGCGAGCAATAAAGTGCACAGTCCATGGCCTATTGATGGAGTGAAAGACCGTGTCCGTTGCGTTGACCTTGCCTTCTGCCGAAGGCGGGTTGCGCCGATACCTAACCGAGATCCGGAAGTACCCGCTGCTCGGCAAAGACGAAGAGTACATGCTGGCCAAGCGGTGGCGTGAACACGAGGATCCGGAGGCGGCGCACCGCCTCGTCACCAGCCATCTGCGACTCTCGGCCAAGATCGCCCTGAGCTATCGCGGCTACGGCCTGCCCATGGGGGAAGTAATCTCCGAGGGCAATCTCGGCCTCATGCATGCGGTGAAGAAGTTCGATCCCGACAAGGGCTTCCGGCTGGCCACCTACGCCATCTGGTGGATCCGCGCCGCGATCCAGGAATACATCTTGCGGTCCTGGTCGCTCGTGAAGCTCGGCACCAGCGCGGTGCAGAAGAAGCTGTTCTTCAACCTGCGGCGCGCCAAGGCCCGCATCTCCGCCCTTTCGGACGGCGACCTGCGGCCCGAGCAGGCCAAGGCGATCGCTTCCCGCCTCGGCGTCCAAGAGGACGAGGTGATCACCATGGATCGCCGGCTGGCGTCGCGCGATGCGTCCCTGAACACCCCGCTCGCGACGGATTCCGAGCAGGAGTGGCTGGATGTTCTCCAGGACGATCAGGCCGTCGATCCCGAGGAGGCCGTCGCCGAGGCGGAAGAGCGCTCACTGCGCATGGATCTGCTGGCCCAGGCCATGCAGACCCTCAACGACCGCGAGCGAGTGATCTTCACCGCGCGACGGCTGCAGGACCCGCCCGCGCTTCTCGAGGACTTGGGCCGAGACTTCGGCGTCAGCCGCGAACGGGTGCGGCAGATCGAGGTCCGCGCCTTCGAGAAGGTGCAGGGCTTCGTCACCGAGGGCGTGAAACGCAAGCTCAGGGAAAAGCGGCGTAGGCGCGCCGCCGAGGCCCTTGCCGACCGCGCCCCGGTCGAAACGACGGCCTGGTCCGCGGCCTGCGCGTGAGGCGGCGCCTGGAACACCCCGCCTGCGGCCGCCGTTCGGGCCTCGGGCGGGCGTGATCCTAAAGGTGAGTGCATGCAGGATGCGACGAACCGGCTGGCGGTGATCGCCAGCCCGGCCGAAACCTTCGCCTGGACCAAGCTGATCGACACGGCCGGCGACCTAGCGGTCAACCTAGCCGCGGCCGTGGCGATCCTCGTCGTCACCTTCTGGCTGGCGGGCTGGGCCAATCGATTCGTACGCGCCGCCTTGGGCCGGGTCCATCCGCGGCGCGGCGCGCCGGACGTCACCTTGCAGACCTTCGCTGGCTCGATGGCCCGTAACCTGGTGCTGGTGGTCGGCTTGGTCGCGGTTCTGCAGCAACTCGGAGTTCGCACGACTTCGATCATCGCCGTGCTCGGCGCGGCGTCCCTGGCGATCGGCTTGGCGCTGCAAGGCGCGCTCTCCAACGTCGCCGCCGGCGTCATGATCCTGCTGTTTCGCCCCTACCGCGTTGGCGACATCATCGAAACCGGCGGCCGCGTTGGCCGTGTCGAGGCGCTCGACCTCTTCGTCACCGAACTGGCGACGCTCGACAACCTCAAGGTCGTCATCCCCAACAGCAAGGTGTTCGGCGACGTGGTGGTGAACCACACCCATCACGACCGCCGCCGCGCCGACGTTTCGGTGCGGCTCGCCGCGACCGTAGACGCCGCAGCTGTCATGAACCGCCTCCGCCAGCGCCTTGGTGAAGACCCTCGTGTCCTGAAGGACCCTGTCCCGATCCTCGAGCTCACGGGCGTGGGAGAGGCCTGGGCAGAGCTCACCGTCCGGCCTTGGACCGAGCGGGAGAACTATGGGCGGCTCAAGGCCGACGTGCTCCTCTGGACCAAGCTCCTGGAGAAGGACCTCCAGTCGCCCCTGCCGGCTACGGCGGAGGTGGAGGGCGACCGCCCACGGGAAGAGCAGCGCCCGCGCCCGGCGCTCGCTTAGGGGCCGTCCAGATCAACCTGTCGCGCGGAGCCCCTGCTGTGCGCCGCCTTCAGCCACGCTGACCAGATCCGCGAACTCGGCTTCGCGCGCCGAGCGGCTCACGTTGAAGCGGATCAGCACCATTTCGTGCCCCGAAGGTTCAGGCCAGGGCGCCGTTCCGAGGTCAGCAGCCTCGCCCGCCGACACGATCTCCCAGCCGCCCTCGCCTGAGCAGGCCAGCACATAGTTCCCGCTCCGTCCCTTGAGAAGCGGCGCGCGCGAGAGCGGCATGTAACTGTACTCGGCGCCCGACGCGCCGCGGAAAATCAGATAGTTCGACACGGGGTGGGCCTCCTCGCCCTCGAGCATCTCATGGGGCTCACCTCAAGGTTTGTTCGCCAGAGTACGCTTAGAAGAACGATCCGAGAACGCGGCTCAGGCCACCCTGAACAGGCGATCATGCGGATCATGAAGGGGTCGCTCGCCGGCTGCGGTTGCCGGGGCTGCATCGCGCCAGAGATAGTCGCCCGTGAGGCCGATGTGCTGCCAACTCATCGGCGACAGATGGGCGATCAAACGGTCTGGCGCGTCCTGGCCGTTGGCGCGGAGATGGTCCAAGGCGCGCTGCATATACAATGTGTTCCAGAGCGCTATGGCGGCAATGACTAGGTTGAGACCTGACGCCCGGTGCTGCTGGTTCTGCAAGGTGCGATCTGCAATCCGGCCCTGCTTGTGGACGAATACGGCGTGAGCGAGCGCATGACGGGCTTCGCTCTTGTTGAGCCCCGCCTGACAGCGACGCCGCAGATCCGGACTTTCCAGCCAGTCGATCGTGAAAAAGGTGCGCTCGATGCGTCCCACCTCTGAAAGCGCCAAGTCGAGTCTGTTCTGCCGCTTGTAGGCGGCCAGCTTTTTCAACATCACCGAAGGCGCGACCGCGCCGGCCTTGATAGAAGCGGCTAAGCGAAGGATGTCGTCCCAGTTCTCCTCGACGACATCGACGCGAATCGCGCGGCCCAGCAACGGCTCAAGGATTTTGTGGCGCGGCTTGACGCCGATAATGGCCAGGCGTCGATCCTGGATGTCGCGCAGGCGCGGGGCGAACCTGTAGCCCAGGAGATGGCAAAGGGCGAAGACGTGATCGGTCGCCCCACCGGTGTCGGTGTAATGTTCACCGCCTCCCCGGCCGACCAATCCGTCGAGCACATACGGGGCCTCCGACGCCGTCGCCGAAAGCACCTTGGTGTGGAATGACCCATGCATGTCGGAAAGGTGGGTGTAGACCCGCAAGCCTGGTTCGGGCCCGTATTTAGCATTGATATCGCCGGCGCCAGACCGGCGGCGACCAGACCGGAAGAACTGGCCATCCGATGAAGACGACAGCCCATCACCCCAGTGACGCGAGAAGGACTGGCTGTGGTGAACGTCGATGATCTTGGCCAGGGCCGCGCGGTAGTTCTCTTCGCTGAGATACCAGCTCTGCGTCCAAGCCAACTGGGCGTAAGTCACGCCCTGACTGGCGTTGGCCATGCGCTCCAGACCAAGATTGGTCGCATCGGCCAGAACGGCGGCCAGCACGCAGCTGGGATTGTCGTTCGCCCTACCGGACCGAAGCTCTCGGAACGCTGAGGAGAAGCCTGTCAAAGCGTCTATCTCGGCTAGGAGTTCGGTGATCCGGATGCGCGGTAATAAAGCGTCGATCGCACGGTCGAGCACACGCGCCTCATCGGGCGTGCTGGCCTTGATCGGCTTGACGGACAAGACCTCGCCTTGGAGCGAGACGTCCTCAAGGTCGCCTCGGGCCAACTTCCGGGCAAAGGCGGCAAGGCGCTGATCGAGCAGACTGGCCCGCTCGCTCAAGTAGGCGCCCATCTCGACCGTCACCGGCAGGGATTGCGCCTCAGCGGCGACATCGTCCTGCGGGATCAGATAGTCGTCGAACCTACGGTAGGCTCTGGAGCCTTCAATCCACACATCACCGGCGCGGAGGCGATCGCGCGGCGTGGCGATGACGGCGGTCTCATAGAGGCGCCGGTTGATGGGCGCCCGGGGCGGCTTGACGAGGGTTTTCCAGGCCTTCGAGGCGAACGGCATCGGCGCATCGTCTGGAAGATGTCGGCGCTCGCCGGCATTGAGTTCCTTCAGCAGCGCGATCGCTTTGAGCATCGGCGCGCCACCGGTCCCGGCCCTGAACCGCATGTGAGCAAGGAACGTCGGCGCAAAGCGACGCAGGGCGCCATAGCGTTCCGCGGCGCTGACGAGCGGGTCCTGCAACGCCAAGGAAGCTAGGGCGTCGATTTTCGGCCGCGCGGCAACCACCTTCCACCAGCCAACGTCGGCGTCGATCTGGTCAAGGACGTCGCGACCATCGGCCCGAGCTCGCTCGACCGAGGCGATGACGCCGCTGAACAGACCCATCAGATGGGCGACCTCGCGCTGACTGGCCTGGTACTGCCGCTCGCGGCCGCGCCTGGCCTTGGCGAAGAGTGAGCCGACCATCTTTTCGAACATGTCGACCGCCGCATCGCTGATCCGACGCTCAAGATCGAGAAGCTGTGCGGCGACAGTCGCGCGTCGACGCCCGACGCTGTAGCCGCCGAGCAGGAACGCCGGGGCGATCGCGCCCTCCCGGACGTACTGATCAAAGCGCCGCTCATGGATCGCCTCGGCGATCTTCGGCGGTAGGCCGATGGCGCGGACATAGTCCAATCGCTCCATCAATGCGCCCATGTTGAGAGCGCTAGGGGTCTCGGGCAGATCACGCAACCAGGCCAGCGCCGACTTTCCAAGCTGTTGGTCATTGACGAGCAGCTGATCCAGCGCCGCAAGCTGCGCCTCTGATAGGCTCGCCAGAAGATCGACGGCAGACTGTCGCCTGGCCTGGGCGCGCCCTGCCAGGCTAACGCGCTCGATGGTGTCTGGCGAGGGCAAGGCGACGCCTTGGCGGCGAAGCTGCGTCATGACGGCTTCGACAATCGGTCCGCCCTTGTCGGTTGACCGCGCCGCGTCGGCAGCGATAGCGATCGCCAATCGCAGGTCAGTGCGGCTGAACGGGCGAAGGCCTAGGCGCGCCAAGATCGCCGCATGGTGCGCGCTTCGGGTCGGAACCCGAGCGCCGTAAAGGGACATAGCCTCTGGTGGAACGTGGATCTGCTCGGCGATGAATTTCAGAAGGGTCGGCGCGACCGTTTGGCTCCCAGTCCAGCCGAACCCGGGATGCCGCACGAGCGCCAGCTGCACGGCGGCCCCAAGCTTGTTGGCTGGTCGCCGTCGCTCCTCGATCCAGTCCAGCTCTTCTAGAGACAGGGTGTAGGGGGTGGCGATCTCGCGATCACTGGTCGGTGGCTCGAACAGCCGTCGACGTTCCTCTCCCGTCAGCAAGCTTCGCCGCGCCATCGGATCGCCTCCGCCGCCTTTTGCGGCGGCTCAGAATTCAAGAAAAACGAGACGCTGACCAGCCTTAGAGAAAACAATAGCTTGAGCGGCTCATATTATAGTCTCATAATAGGGCATGATTTACGGCTATGCGCGGGTCTCCACGGACGGGCAGAGCGTCTCGGCGCAAATCGATGAACTTCGCTTGGCCGGTGGCCATAAGATCTTCCAAGGTCGTCTCCGGGGCGCGAGCTGATCGAGCCCAACTAAAACGGGCGATCGCCGCGCTTGACGCCGGCGACATCCTGTTGGTCACGCGCCTCGACCGGCTTGCGCGCTCGACGCGCGACCTGCTCAACATTGTGGCGGCGATTGCTGAGAAGGGGGCTCAGTTTCGATCCATGCGCGACGCCTGGGCGGATACCACGACCGCGCACGGGCGCCTTATGCTGACGGTTCTCGGCGGCCTTGCCGAGTTCGAGCGCGAACTGATACGGGCGCGGACATCTGAAGGGCGGGCGCGGGCCAGGACGCGAGGCGTAAAGCTTGGCCGGCGCTACAAGCTTTCAGCTGACCAGCGCGCTTTCGTCGCGACTGAGCGCTCAAAGGGCGAAAGCACGCGCCATCTGGCTAAGGTCCTTGGCGTTAGTCGCGCAACGATCGGCAGGATCGCGCCGGAGAGAGACGCGTAGGGTGGCGGCGCATTGGGCGTCAACCGCTGATCGAGAAGTGCTCGGGCCCCGTTTTTGTCCGCGCCTTTGCCTGGGGCTGTCTGGCTCGATGGTTAAGTCGCGGCCCCAACCGGTTTTACCGACAGCAAGGACGGGGCGAATGCCCCTCTCCCAGCGGCGCTTAGGTTAGGCGCATTTCGAAGCGTCGTGAGACCAAAGCGAGGACGTGGCCGCCATTTATGGTTTCCGATCGCGGCTGTCTCGCGCATATTCCAAAGCGTGATCGTGCGGGGGCGTACATGAACAAAGACCACCTAGCTCGGCAGCCCAATCCTGTCGATTTGCACGTTGGCATGCGGATCCGCGCGCGCCGCAAAAGCCTTGGCCTTAGCCAGGACAAGTTGGCGATGGCCTTGGGTCTTACAGTCCAGCAAGTGCAAAAATACGAACGCGGCGCTAACCGCATCAGCGCCTCGAAGCTTTATGAAGCCGCCAGAATCCTTGGTGTCCCGATCCCTTTTTTCTTCGAGGGGCTGCCGGTGTTGGTCGACGATGACGCCGCGCACTCGGCTGGACAGGGCCTCGGAGACGCCTTCACCCGGTTCATGGCGACCCAAGGCGCGCTCGAGCTGGCCGAACTCTTTCCCCGGATCTCCAACGCCAAGATCCGCCGCCACGTGGTGGGCATGTGCAAGGCGATGGCTGATGTAGGGGATCAGAATGCCAAGGTCGCATGGTCTTGGGCGGATTTCCCGCAGGCGCAGTGTGGAACCTTAACTACAGGCATGCGCCCGGCCGAAGACACCTGCGCACCAGACGAGGCCAACATGCGCGCCGGCGTGCGCATCGCGACAGACTATGTGTTGCGCTGGACGGTGACGGCGTTACGCAAACACGATGGCGATATCCTTGAGGCGCTGGTGCTGGCTTGCCTCTCCTGCGCCGACACGCCAATCCTCGGCGCCGAACACGGGCTGCGCCCGCTGAGGATTAATCAGGTCGCCGCCTCCTTGCATCTGCCTATGGAGACAGTTCGGCGACGCTTCATCGCCCTCCAGGATAAGGGGTTCATCCGGCAGACCAAAGAGGGATACGTCATCGCACCCCTGGAGCGTGACGCCTCGCTCGAACAGGCGCTCGCCCATCTCCCCCAAATCCGCCGCCTTCTTCGCGAACTGGCCGCCGTGGGGGTAAAAGTTTAGAGCTTTGACCCTTTCGAGCAGCGCTGTTGCGCCGACGCGCGAGGACCCAGGCTTAGTCGGCCAGGCGTAATCGGCGATATGAAGACTTTACGAACCCTGCCCGCTTGTGGCCTGTCGCTCTAACGCCAGCGCTGGAGCGATCATGTCGATCCGTCGACTTCGTCATCCCGCAACGCTTTTGATCGCGGGCTTCACCCTCCTAGGCGTGGTCGTCCTGGGCGCGCTCGTTCTGACCGAGGCCCAGAGGCGCACCGATGCATGGGTGCGCCATTCCATGCAGGTGCAAACCACGCTTTGGCAGCTTCGCGCGAACGTGCAGGCCGCTGAGACCGGGCAGCGCGGCTATCTCGTCTCGGGCGTCGAAAGCTACTTGAACCCCTACCAGGCGGCGCTTTCCGATATGGAACCGCTTATGGGACGCTTGACCAGCCAGGTCGCGGATAACCCCCGCCAGACGGCTTCGGCCGCGCGGCTCCATGGGTTGATCCAGCAGCGCCTGCGGATCCTGGCGCTAGGGGTCGCCTTGCGCCACGATAAGGGGTTCGAAGCGGCGCGGGACTACCTGCTGGTCAACCGCGGCGATGCCTTGACCGAAGAAATCCGTCGGCAGGTGGCGGGGATGATCGCCGAGGAAGCCCGTCTCCTGGACGTTCGCCAGGATCGTGCGGCGGCGACGCGCACCGCGCTCCAGGCCTCCCTGGTGCTCGGTTTCCTGGGACTGCTTGCTCTGACCTTGACGGCGGTGAGGGCGGCCAACGTCCAGCTTAGGGCGCTGCAAGAAAGCCGAGACGAACTCTCAAGCGCCAACGACCGATTGACGGCGGAGGCTGTCGCGCGGGAAAAGGCCGAATCCCAGGTTCGGCAAATGCAGAAGATGGAGGCCGTCGGACAGCTCACGGGCGGCATTGCTCACGACTTCAACAATATGCTCTCGGTGATCATCGGCAGCCTGGAGATCGCCAAGCGCCGCCTGCGCGGTGAACCCGACCGAGCCGAGGCGTGCATCGACAACGCCATGGACGGCGCCCAGCGGGCGGCGAGCCTGACCGCGCGATTGCTGATCTTCTCGCGACAAGCGCCGCTTGAGCCGCGTCCGCTTGAGCCGACAAAGCTCATCAGCGGCATGTCTGACTTGTTGCGCCGCACGATCGGCGAGCAGATGAATATCGAGGTGGTGCTTGGCGGCGGCACCTGGCCCGTGCACGCCGATCCCCAGCTGCTGGAAAACGCCATTCTCAATCTTTGCGTCAACGCGCGCGACGCCATGCCCGACGGTGGCAGACTGACGATCGAGACCTCGAACACCTCGCTTGACGAGGCCTACGCTCAAGGCAATCTGGAAGTCGTTCCGGGACAGTATGTGCTGATTTCCGTCACCGACACCGGCACGGGCATGGCGCCCGAGATCGTCGATCGCGTGTTTGAACCCTTCTTCACCACCAAGGAGGTCGGGCGGGGGACGGGCCTTGGGCTCAGCCAGGTTTTTGGGTTCGTCAAACAGTCGGGCGGCCACATCAAAATATACTCAGAAGTGGGGGTGGGCACCTCGGTGAAGCTTTACCTGCCGCGCTATCTCGGTGAGGCCACAGCCGCCGCGCCGTTCACGCCACGACCGGTATCACCGCGCGCCAGGCCAGGCGAGACGATCTTGCTCGTGGAAGACGACGAAAACGTCCGCAAGACCACGGGTGAAGCGCTCCAGGACCTGGGCTACGGCGTCGTCTTGGCGGCGACAGGCGAAGATGCGATCGCACGCTTTGACGGAGCCTCGCGCATTGATCTGCTGATGACGGACATCGTCATGCCTGGCATGACCGGGCGCGTCCTGGCCGATAGGCTCAGGAGCGATCATCCAAACCTGCACGTGCTTTACATGACCGGCTATACGCGCAATGCCGTCGTCCACAACGGCGTCCTCGATTTTGGCGTCGCCTTCCTCCAAAAGCCCTTCACCCTCGAGCAGCTGTCGCGAAAGGTTCGTGACGTTCTCGACGGGGGCGGTGTCAACCGCCCCGCTCCCTGAGCGCCGAAGCCGCTCCGCCGAGCCTCATCATCAATGTAGCTTGCAAGCTGCACGGGAGCGCGCTTTTCTAAACACTAGCGTCGGGGGCTCTGTTGGGAGACGACGCTTTGACATCGACTGCTTGCGATCTAGACGCCCGAGGCGCTGGGGGCGGGGACGCCGCGGAGGCCGCCAAGGGCGCCGCCCTATCACCCTTGCCCCCGCAGGCCGCCCGTGAGGCCCTACTGGAGCCGTCGACGGACAGGAACCCAGCGGCGATGAGACCGAGCACACGGCTCATGGGATCGCGGAAGGCCCAAACGATCGGGTCATAATCGAGCTCGCCGCGCTGCGCGGTGAACCACAGTCTGAAGATCCACACCGACATGACCGCGCCGATCGCCCACAGCCCCCACGCGGCGTGTGTTCGGGCGGCGAAGCCGCCGTTCAAGGCCACGTAGAGCAAAAACACCACGACCGCGCCCATGCCCGCCCCTAGACCGGCGGAAAGGGTGAAGGGCCCAGTCCGAGGGCCGATAGCCCCTTCCCGGGGTCTCTCCCTGGTCGAGCTGCTTTCGGAGCTCGGTGTGCCGCTTGGCTAGGGCCAAGGACAGGAAGAAGAGGCCGCTGAACGCGAGGAACCACGGGCTGAGAGGCGCGCTCGTCGCCGCCCCGCCGGCGGCCAGGCGGAGCATGTAGAGCGCCCCCAAGACGAAGACGTCCATGACCGGCTCGCGCTTGAAACCCGAGGTGTAGGCCGTGGTGCCGACGATATAGACGACGACCATCAAGCCAAGATCCAGCGACCATCGTCGTCTCCCGGGCCGCCAAAGGCGCGCCCTGTCACGACGAGTACAACGCAAGGCCTGAAATACGGTTGAGGGACGTGGTTGCCGAGTGGCTGACGAAGAAGGTTTCCCATCGGCTAA
>Ga0172372_10002659_pt1 | contig 26930 bp, 20 predicted proteins | sample LakKiv5m_2_FD_114544 | JGI IMG/M metagenome (GOLD analysis project Ga0172372, IMG submission 114544) | Freshwater microbial communities from Kabuno Bay, South-Kivu, Congo - kab_092012_9.5m | ecosystem: Environmental > Aquatic > Freshwater > Lake | place: Democratic Republic of the Congo...
CAGAATCCCGAAACCGGAAGACTTAAAGTTTATCCCAATCCGGCGCAGGATAAGATCCATATCATGATCCCGGATCAGATCAAAACACAGACACACAGTCCGGTTTTCAACCTGACCACGGTTTATCATCAGTGGCGCTCGGCCACCATTGAGATCTACGACTTGTTCGGCCGCAGGATGTTTTCACGGGAAGTCAATCAGGGCGAAAGGGAATTTGAGACTGACGTGAATACCTGGCCGCGGGGGATGTATGTGGTTAGGTAGGTTTACAACGGGCAAACGGTTGGAAGTGAGAAGATAGTGGTAGAGTAGCATTGCCGCAGGCTTTTGCCCGCGCTTTCATCTATCATACAGACCTTCCAGGTTTCCAAAACCTGGAAGGTCTGTTGTCAAGTCAAGCCGTTCGCCCGGCAGTGAATTGTTTCGTTGCTTCAGGTTTTAAGCCGTGCTCACTTCTGCGACTGGCTTTTAACGGAATCTTCGCCAAGTGGGTGCCCCGTCGAAAACCCGAAGGCACAAAATCTGGACTATTCAGGTAGGGTCATAAAATGATAGTCATTATCCCTTCATTTTCCCATATGGGGCAAGGTCAGATAAATTTTTATACAGCGGAGACCTTTCTTTAGCTTCCTTTGGGTGGTTGCCAAAGAAAAGAAGGATAGAAAAAGATTGAAAGTAGGTTGTTTATAAAGGGCAGACCGAGTGGGGAAGGTGGGAGGGAGCTGGGAAACCATTCCCGATCATCCTTCAGGATACTTCCCTGAAATCGGGCAAGAAGAAGAAATTCAGGGGAGTAAAAGAATCAAGTGACGGTTCCATTTTATCAGTTTATCCAAATCCGGCAAATGATTATTTTATAGTTAAAATAAAATTGAATAACTTTACTGGACAGGGATTGATAAATCTTTATGACGGAAATGGGATACATCTTCGATCAATAACTATTACCAATGAACAAGACCAGTTTATTATTCCGACTGCTGATCTGAAACCCGGTTTATATATCCTTGTAATTGAAGAAAATGGTAAACAATGGGATAAGATAAAAATAGCAGTCGCAAGATAGTATTGAATGAATAATTAGTCAAATAAATTAATTTTTGCAATACTTTGTAGAATGAGAATACCAGTCTTATTAATCCTTTTCTTCAATATATATATGGTTTCAATTAGTCAGGTGTGGCCTAAAGTACTTTTCCAGAATGAAAGAACGTATTCATTATCAACAATTAATTGTTATGATAATGGATATTTAATTGCCGGATGGTATATTACAAACCAAGGTTCACCGATAAACGGATTATTAGTAAAGACAAGTATTAATGGCGACATTTTATGGAACAAAAGAATTGGCAACTTTAATGATGGAACTGGTTTAGAGGAGGTAAATATTACAAATAATGGTGGGATAATAATTGCAGGAGCTACAAAAAAAACTGATCCCTGGGGCGATCCATTCATCATGAAGATGAATGCATGCGGTGAAAATGAATGGTGCAGGATTTATAAGATAGTAAGCGACACATTTGATTATGCAAATTCTATCTATCAGGTTCCGGGAGGTTATATAGCCTATATATACAGAACAGGGAGTCTTTGGGCGAATGATCACATTCACCTTTTTCGTTTAGATCAGAACGGAGAAATGATCTGGCAACAAATGTATGCTCAGAGCGACACTGCGTTTCTGGGTGCTGCCGGAGAAAATATGATGATAGCCCCTGATTATCATTATTTTATCAGCGGATTTTGTTATTATCCTGATTCTACCGGTGGATTGATCAAATATCTTAAGCCGTTGATCATAAAGGTTGACAGTTCAGGAACGGCAGAGTGGGAAATCCCATGGCATAACGTGTCGGGAGAGATATTTTATGGTGAAGGATATAATTCCGTTGTTGATAATCAAGGCAAGATTTATACCTCCGGCAGGCATATTATCACAACTGATACATTGACCGGGGACATGCCAACGATAATGAAAACCGATTCCAGTGGGAACGAAATCTCATACCACGATCTTGTGCCCGATTCCTGGCAGGCGGTGTTCTTCAACATTAACTGGTTCCAGGACTCGACCATTGAACTTGATGGGGGTTGGATCATGACCCCGGGAGGAGAGGGACAAAATGGCGTTTTCAAAGTTGACCGTAATGGTAATTTCCTGGATTCAGTCAATATCCAGCAAACAGTTTACTGCTTTTCTGATGCAATTATTGACAAAGATAATAAGCTTTTTCTCGTTCAACCGAAAAGTTCGAGTGGATTTTGGCGAACCTATGTCTGGAAACTCAACTCCGACCTTGAATACGATACGCTTTATACCTATCCATATGTTTACGACAGTCTCTGCCCACACCCTATCGCTTCGGATACGATCCCTCTGGATTGCGTGATTGTCGGTCTTGATGAACCCTTTCAGAATCCCGAAACTGGGAAACTGAAAATTTATCCCAATCCGGCTAAGGAGAAGCTCCATATCGTGATCCCGGATCAGATCAAAACACAGACGAACAGTCCGGTTTTCAACCTAACCACAGTTTACCACCAGTGGTGCTCGGCTGTCATTGAAATCTATGACCTGTTCGGGAGGAAGATGTTCTCAAAAAAAGTATTACAAGCAGATAAAGAACTTGAAATCGATGTTTCAGCCTGGCCAAGATGGATGTTCGTCGTCAGGCTGGTGTATAACACTCAGACAGTTGGAAGCGAGAAGATAGTGGTAGAGTAGCATTGACGCGGGGTTTAGCCCGCGCTTTCATCTATCATACAGACCTTCCAGGTTTCCAAAACCTGGAAGGTCTGTTGTCACTTTCTTGGTCTCATAAAAATGTAATAGAAAAGTTATGATCACAAAAATTTGACAGGTATTTCAGCTTTTCGTATATTTACTCGTAAATTTTTAAAAAATGAAAAACATTATCTCTCAGACCTTGCTCCTTTGTTGTCTGATTCTCCTCTCAGGCGCTGTCACCGCACAGTGGAGCACCGACCCGGCGGTCAATAATAACATCTGTAATCTGGACGGGGAACAAGTTATCCCGAAAATAGCTACCTGCCCGAACGGCGATACGTATATTGGCTTCTTTTCGAGCGAAGGAGGCAACTACAATGTACGGTTGCAACGGCTCGATGTCCAGGGAAATATACTTTGGGCCCAGAACGGCATCCTGATCAGCGACAATACACAGGAGACCTGGCTCACCGACTGGGATATGACCTGCGATGCCGCCAACCATGCCATCCTGGCCTTTAACGATATCCGGAGTGGGAACACCAATGTGGTAGCATACCGGATCTCTCCATCAGGCAATTTTGTCTGGGGGGCCGACGGTATCATGCTTTCCAACAGCACAGCCTTCAATGCCGCTCCCAAGGTGGTCGTCACGGCGGCCGGTAACGCAGTTTTCGCCTGGAGTGCCGACGATGTCATCATCATGCAGAAGGTAAGTCCATCGGGAACCCTGATGTGGGGAAGCAACGGTATCACCCTCAGTTCGTCCAACCGTCTTACCTGGCCACAACTAATGCCGGTCGGCAGCGATGAGGTCATCCTGAAGTACTTCGAAGACAGTGGTCCCGTTTATTCCCCTACCCGGCATGTTTTTGCCCAGAAATACAGCGCTACGGGAACAGCGGTCTGGTCATCACCGGCTTCCATTTCGCAAGCCGGTGGGATCACTGCCTGGACACAAATCTTCCCTTTTATCAACGACGGCAGCGACGGTTTCTACATTGCCTGGCACGATGACCGCGACAACAACCAGTTGGCAAGCATCTTTGTGCAGCACGTCAATGCCTCCGGCGTAGTGCAATTCGTGGCCGACGGGATTGAGGCAACCACCGCTTCATCTATGAACCATTTTTATGCGAAACTGGCGCTCCCTCCCGGATCGACCGATATTTTTGTTTACTGGAACGAAATGAACAGCCTCCAGACCCAATGGGGGATCTACGGGCAAAAAATCTCTTCGTCGGGAGCATTGCAATGGACTTCAACGGGAAAGGTCTTCATCCCGGTCTCCTCCACCGATGTTTATCCCTATGAGGCGAGGAAAAGTCCGACCGACATGGTTTTGTTCTATGAGGAATATGCTAACGCAGTGGAAGGCATTATAAAAGTCATGCGGATCGCCACCGACGGTTCTTATGTATGGACCCCTGCACAGAAGACCTTGTGTTCTGTGGTATCGCAGAAGGTCCATCCCGTCGTAAACGAATTTGCCAGTAACCAGTGGATCGCCAGCTGGGAAGATGACCGCAACGACAATGTCGACATCTATGCACAGAATATCCAGTTGAATGGCGACCTGGGACCAGTAAACATTACATACGGTACCATCGCGGGAACCATCACGCTCAACGGCGGAACGGGGGATGTGACTCAGGTGCTGGTTCAGGCCGGGACCTACACGACAAATCCCGATGCCACCGGGTACTATTCCATGGACGTGCTCACCGGAACTTATACCGTCGAAGCATCGCTGGCAGGTTATTACCCCGCGAGCCAGTCGAACGTTGTTGTTACCACCAACCAGACAACTACGGTAAACCTGACCCTGAACCACATCCCGGCAGGTTTCATTGAAGGAGATGTTACGCTTGTCGGCGGGTCCGGATCGGTGAACATGGTGCTGGTCAGCGCCGGCAGTGCTACTACGAATCCGGATGCAAACGGACATTATGTACTCGAGGCAGCCCCGGGGACTTATAACGTCATCGCTACGCTGGCCGCTTATTATCCCGACACCGTATTTGGAGTGGTTGTGACCGACGGGCAGACGACCGGCGGAGTGGATTTCACACTTAACGTGGCGCCGACCAACGGATTCGTCACCGGAACGGTTACACTCGACGGAGGTAGCGGAGATGTGACACAAGCGGTTGTTAATGCAGGAGGCTATACTACCAACCCGGATGCAACAGGGTTTTATACCCTCGACCTGCCTGCCGGGTACTATGACATCTCAGCCAGCTTGAGCGGCTATATCACACAGATGATCGTAAGCGTACAGGTAATCGCCGGTCAGACTACTCCGGATGTTAATTTCACGCTAATTCCGGAGGAGAACGCCGGAACTATTGAAGGAACTGTCACCCTTACCGGGGGTACGGCCGATGTCGCCCTGGCGGAAGTTACCGCCGGAGGTTATTCCACGCATCCGGATGCCACCGGGTTTTACAGCCTTTCTGTACCTGCAGGTACCTATGATGTTGTTGCAACACATCCCTATACCACTAATCAGACAATCGAAGACGTTATCGTAAATCCTAACCAGACAACCTCCGGGATCGACTTTCTGTTGACAGTGAACAGGGCCGATCTGGTTTGTACGGCGATAGATCAGGATGGTACACTCATGAATGATGTGGATGTAAACATAGATGGACCTGAAGGCCCCTATACTGGCACGATACTGAACGATTCACTGGTATTCCTCCATGTACCCTACGGTACTTATTACGGAACGGCTACCTATAATTCTGGTGCACCGGTCCTTTCCGACACGGTTGTGGGAGAAGAAAATCATCACCTGGTCTTCAATTTTGACATCACCGGGATCAACGAAATCAATTCTAATGGAGGTTTGCAGGTGAATCCCAATCCAGTAGGACCGCATAGTACCATACTGTTAACGCTTAAGGAGGCAGGAGAGTACTCTTACATATTAGCCGATGTCGGTGGAAAGTTCATCAGTGCTGGTAAATTGCAAGGTATGGAAGCCGGGCAACATAGTCTCCGGTTGATGGATATAACGGGTGAACAGATACTTACACCTGGGATGTACTATCTTCGGTTTACTAATGAAAAAGGTTGGCAGCAAGGTTGTACCATCCTTTCCCTGGGACAATAATTACCGTCAGGGGTTATTCTAAATGATTCTTTTGATAAGACGCAGCTTGTGCGTGTATTGATGTAACTGCTCGTGATAGATGCCTTCGTGGTCGATGGTATCGATACGCACTTGTCCGGAACAATGAAGGATATAATTACGGTCGATAAGCAGCCCGACGTGGGTAATATTTCCTTCAGCATCATCAAAAAAGGCCAGATCACCAGGTTCGGCCTCGTCGAGCAGGTTTATAACTTCACCCTGGGTTGCCTGCTGACCGGCATCGCGCAGAAGTTTGACTTTTTTATGCTTATATACCATCTGAACCAGTCCCGAACAGTCAATTCCGAAAGGAGAACGACCACCCCACAGGTAGGGCGCATGAAGATACATCATGGCATCATGGATCATAGCTTGTTTGATATCCATGATCTCTTGCGGACTCTCAACCTCCTCCAGCTCGGCAGGATTCGAAACCTGCCCGTCAAAAACAAAAACCTGGTCGTTTATCGTAAACCTGAACTCTTCAATACCAGGTAACGAACTGCCGGCAACAATGGGAAAAACTGTTTTCCGGTTCTCATTCTGCAGTAACTGAACCAGGTCAAGACTACAGGGTGTTTCAGCATCGAACAACCGAAGAAATTCCGGTTCACTAAGAGGGATATGATTTCGTCCGTCAAGCCAGCCTTCATAATCGTCGTATGCCAACCGGACTCTTTGCCAGTGTTGTTCTGTTTCGATTACCCGGTAAAGTTCCCCGAATAAAACCTGAGTAACCATCTCACTCCGGTGATCTGATTCCCGGCGTATGGGTATGATGCTTTGCAGACTAATTCCGAATTCCATAATGAAGGGTGTGATTTAAGACCATAAAGATACTCAGATAAGTCAAATCCGTTTTAGCTTTTTTTTCTCTTCTATCGATTGTTTTAATTCTTCAAGGGAACAACCACCACAGGACTGGGAACAGTCTTTGCATTTATGTAACGGATCCGATAAAACGCGAATTACACGGACCACTGTGACGATGAGTGTAAAAATCAGGATAATACCGACGACAATTTGTTGCCAATTCATGGTTCAGGAGATTAAAAGATTACCCAACTGAAACACCGCAAAGGAAAGCAGCCACGCCAGCGTGGTAGTATAGATCATCAGGAACAGGGACCATTTCCAGTGTCCCGATTCGCGCTTCACCGTTGCCATGACCGCTATACAAGGCATATAGATCAGGATAAAGAGTAAATACGATATCCCGACCAGTGGGGTGAAAATCCTTTCTCCTGTTCTTAGCCCACTTTTATAAGTTGCTTCATGCAGCGTCATCGTCAGATTCCGGTTTTTACTCTTCTCATGAAAATGTTCGGAACCATAGAGAACGCCCATCGTACTCACTACCACCTCCTTCGCGGCAGCTCCGGTCAAAAGGCTGACACCCATTTTCCAGTCAAAACCGAGAGGCCGGATAACGGGCTCAATAAACTTTCCAATTTTACTGATGTATGATTGCTGCAGACGTTCTTCCGGTTTTACCGTGCTTCCGGCCGGAAAATATTCCAATGCCCAGATAAGGATCACGGCAAGGAGAATAATTCCTCCCATCTTGCGCAGGTATTGCTGCCCCTTCTCCCACATATGATGAAAAATAACCCTCGCGGTCGGCATCCGGTAGGGCGGGAGTTCCATAACAAAAGGAGCTTCCTTACTTTTAAAAAGTGTTTTCTTGAAAAACATGGAAATCAGTATTGCAATCACAATACCGGTAAGATATAAACTGAATATCACGCTCCCTGCATGTTCTCCAAACACTGCTCCTGCAATCAGGATATAGACCGGCAATCGTGCACTACATGACATGAAAGGATTGATCAGCATGGTCAGTAAGCGATCGTTACGATCCCTGATGGTGCGGGTAACCATAATTGCCGGGACGTTACATCCGAAACCCATTATCATGGGTATGAAGGACTGACCATGTAATCCCATTTTGTGCATCAGCTTGTCCATGATGAAAGCCGCCCTGGCCATATAACCGGTATCTTCCATCAGGGAAATAAAAAAGAATAGAATCAGGATATTGGGCAGGAAAACAATGACACTGCCAACGCCATTGATAACGCCGTCGACCAGTAAATCCCTGAGCGGTCCGTCTGTCAGCAGGTTGCTGGTCAGGCTACCGATCCAACCGACCCCAATTTCAATCCAGTGTTTCGGATAAGCGCCGAGCGAAAAGGTAGTCTGAAACATAATCCATAGGAAAAGAAGAAAGATTGGATAACCCAGATAGCGGTGGGTAAGATAGGAATCGATCTTCTCGCTGTTTGCTTTTCCAACGCCGATCGGATCGCTCCGTTTCATTGTCTCTTTCAGAGCTCCGGCAATAAATCCATATTTTGCGTCAGTTATCAGGGTTCCCGAATCTTCCCGGTAATCCGATTCGAGAAATTGTATCTCTTTTTCAACCGTGGGAAGGATGGATCCGGCAAGTACCGAGTGTTTGATCTTTTCCATTGCATCGGCATCTTTCTCCAGGAGTTTGATGCTGAAGTACCGTGACGAGATTCTATCGATCAGTTCGACATCCTTCCTTACAATATCCTGAACATGACGGATTGCCTTTTCAATATCGATTCCATAATTGATGTGAACATGGCGTATAACCGGGTTACGGTCTTCAAAAACCTCGATAAGCTGGTTGAATAATTCATCGATCCCTATCCCTTTGGAACTAACGGTCGGGATAATCGGAATTCCGAAAAGTTTACCAAGCGCCGCATAATCCAGAACATCCCCGTGTTTCTCCATTTCATCATATATATTCAACGCGATGACAACACGGATGTCCATATCTATAAGTTGAGTGGTGAGGTATAGATTTCGCTCCAGGTTGGAAGCATCTACCACATTGACTACGATATCAGGCATTGAGTTGAAGATATGATTCCTCACAAAAAGCTCTTCGGGTGAGTATGCCGATAATGAATAGGTTCCTGGAAGATCGGTAATATTAAATGTATAGGCTCCTTTCCCGATCCGTGCTTCTTTAGCATCGACTGTCACGCCGCCGAAATTTCCCACATGCTCATGTGAACCGGAAGCGTAATTAAAAAGCGTGGTCTTTCCGCAGTTTGGATTCCCGACCAGGGCGATGTCAATGGTTTTTCCCCGGTCAGGTATTGACTCTCTGGGAGAATCTTCCTGCAATATCCCGATGAAACCTGACTTGTGTCCATTCGCTATGGGAATTTCCTGAAATTCGTCCATGGTGACGACTTCAATAAGCCTGGCTTCGCTTTGACGTAACGAAACATTATAACCCAGTATCCGGTATTCGATCGGATCTTGTAACGGCGCTGACTTTATGACAGAAACTTCTTTTCCTTTGACGAATCCCATCTCGGTTATTCGCCGCCGGAAAGAACCCCGCCCGCGAACTTTCACGATCATACCGCTTGTACCTTCGGTAAGGTTATATAAAGTCAACAATTTATTTAGATTAAATTAACGCAAAGATACAAAAAAAATAATTCGGAAATATTAATCGGAAATGTTAAAAAGAAATAAATTTTTGATTACCACATTGATTTAAATATTGCCAAGTCTCCGGTCCAAGATTAAAGAGGCAATCAATCACGCTGAGATTTGGGATAAATCCGGTTCTTTCGTGAAAGACCTGCCGGTACGCTGGATTCAGAAATACTGATTTTTTTGAAACCAGGGTCTCTTTACTTTTCGAATCAGTGTATTTAATGAATTTATCAGTGAAATGGATTGACTTTTCAATCTTCATGGCGTCAAGGATGATTTCAAGCAGGCCCTGGTTAATATCGAGCAGGAAAATATAAGGTTTTGAATAGAAAGGGAGGAAAAGGTTCCTGTAATAAATAAAAAAAGGAGCATTGTTATAAGCAGTCTCTATCGACCGCCAATGGATCTTCTGCCAGGGTTGCAAGTATGAAATACGGATATCCCTTGTCAAGGTTCGGTTCCCATTGACTTTAATAACCGGGATGCTTAGGGTTTGCCTTCCGTTTGGTCCTAATATGGAACAATGATTCCTGCAGGTCTGTTTCGGATAAGTTTCGTAAGCTTCGATGACAATCTCATCCTGATCCAGGCATTCCGAAAGGTAGGAGACCGGTGGCAAGTAGGCAGTTGGAAAAATCATATAGAAAAGTCATTACTTCATTTCGAAACGCTTCTATCCACTGACAACTGACCAGTGACCAATTACTTAGGTTAATTTGCAACCTCGTCCTTAAGTAATACTTCGGCGATAGCCTTCTTCAGCGAATCTTTCGGTAAGGCGCCTACGGCCATCTGGGGCTGATCTTTAAGAGGGACAAAAAGCATCGAAGGGATACTCCGGATATTAAACGCTCCTGCAAGTTCCTGTTCGGCTTCTGTATCAACTTTGTATATATTGATCTTTCCCGTATATTCTTTGGAAAGGTCTTCAAGTACAGGGGCAACCATCTTACAGGGTCCACACCAGTCGGCATAAAAATCTATAATACAAGGCAAATTACCTTCAAATTTCCATTCCTGGTTCTTCTCAAAATCGAAAACTTTCGTTAAGAAAGTCTCCTTTGTCAAATGTTCAATCATTGTTTATATGAATTTTTAGTTTATTCTTTAAATAGTTAAGCAAAATCGATGAAATATTAATTCCAACGAAACATTTTTTTATTTGGCAGACAGAATGCTGTTAATAACCTTCACATAAGCATCCTTGGTCAATGCACCGACCGATAGCTGCGGCTGTCCCGATTTGGGAACAAACAACATCGTTGGAATGGATCTTATTTGGAAAATTCCTGACAATTCACGCTGCTCATCTGTATTTACTTTATAAATACGAATTTTCCCTTTATATTCTTTTGCCAACTCCTCCATGATCGGTGCAACCATCTTGCAAGGACGGCACCAGTCGGCATAAAAATCAACCAGACAGGGAAGATCTCCTTTAAATTTCCAGTCTTTCGGATATTTATCATAATCCCAAACCAGCTTTTTAAAGCTTTCGGTAGTCAATTTAACAACCTGGCCATCGTCGCCCGGATCAATGACCATGGGATCAGTACCGGTACTTTTATCCCCATGAGCATTACTGCATGCGTTAAGACTCATAAAAATGAGTAAACTCAAAATATAAAAATGTTTTTTCATCGTAATCAAAAATAATTTCGACTGCAAAGATAAAACTTTTTTTTAATAAATCGCATAAGTATCACTATTTATTTTATTTTTGCAAAGTTTTGAATTAAACAATATGGAGTTTACAATACGGCAATTGAATCCGCAGCAATTTATGACCCGTTTTGCAACCGATGAGGAATGTTTAAGGTTTTTGTCGGACCAAAAATGGGCTAAGGGGTTTATCTGTCGCCGATGCGGCCATACCAATTTTTGCAAGGGAAAAACACCCTATTCCCGTCGTTGTACACGTTGTAAACTGGAAGAATCGGCAAAAGCCCACACCATATTCCATCGTTGCCACATCCCCATAACCGAAGCCTTCCGCATCGTTTATATGGTTTGTCATGATCCCAAAGTTTCAACCTACGAGTTATCCCGACAAATAGAACTTCGCCAGATGACATGCTGGAAGCTGAAAGCCAAATTAAAAGAATGCCTCGGGAAGAGGGGAGAGATCGATGTTCTTTTTACCGGATGACTACCTTTTTCAGGGTCACATCATCGTTGGAAAACAGTTTTAAAACGTATAATCCTTGTTGTAATCCAACCAGTGATATTTTATGTTGGATAGTGCCCTTTTCCGCAGTCATTGATTTTTTTGAAATGGATCTGCCGTCGATACTGAGCAACTCGTAATGAATAACCGGGGATTTCAGATTCTTTGCAATGATATTTATGTAATCAGCGGCAGGATTTGGAAATATTCGAATGGAGGAAAGTTCACCCGTCTCATGGAATCCTACGGGGAAGGTGGAATAATAACCCTCCCAGCCCTGGTCGGTAATCGTTGGGTTGGAAGTAAAAATAAGGTACATCCCCTCATTGCCGGCAGTAATTGGACCAGGCAAATTTCCCTCCGTATAATTCCCCGATATTTCAGCGATCAACTGCTCCGATCCCAGATCATAGATCTTCAGGATGTCATTATCCTGTTCGGTGTTAAAAGATGTGAAGGTCAGCATCACGCCGCCGGCGTTCTCCGGAACGATCTTCCAACGGCAGTTGGATTTATTTTTATAGTTAAAATCAAAACTGCCATCGCTGATGGTTCCCGACGGTTCGGTAAGGGTTGTCATTCCCGAACACCAGGTCATGGAAGTTGTGACATAAGTGATGAACCAACCCTCTTTTTCAACATTTCCATTGGTGGTAAAGGTGATCAGGGCTTTGTTATTATTTACGGTGACCGGAGGAGGAATATTTTCACCGGAATATTCTGCGAGAAGCTCATCACCGGTCGTCTCACCCTGGTATATCCGCAAAATATCATTCCCTGCTTCTGTATTGAATTTATTAAACGAAACGGTAATACTCAAGATGGAGTCTGATATGGTCGTTGGATCGATCAGCCAACTACAATTGACGTTTGGCTGGTACTGCTTTGAAGGTCCGCTGCCATCGTCGATCGTACCGGCAAGGGCATCAAGCGTCATCTGCCCGCTGCAGTTTTCCGGATAGTTATTGGTGAGTGTATCCGGGTAAAGATTCACGATCGCTCCCTGACCTTCAGTAAAATTATTACCACCCGGGTTCAGGTTGTTCAGGTAATAATATCCGTTATATGATCCGCTCCAGCCCCAGTTAAAATGAAAATAGTCAGTACCCTGGTAACCATCCACATTAAATGCATGACCACCCGTACCAAACCCATGATAATATAAGGGCCGTTTATTATCAAGATTATCTCTGAGAATAGTTGCCCAGGTATCTTCATCGGGGTAATCTTCTTTGTAAAGAAGTTGAGTATTAGGAGAATATCTGAAGTTATTTATCATTGCTGCCGCTGCGTCTTCACTAAAAGCTCCGGAACCATTGGGAGAATACATCATGTTCACGGAGATACCCGCATGCCATAGCAAAGTTGCCATCGCGGTATCGTTATAAATGGAATTATTATGTGCATTCATCATCTCCTCCCAGTTGTAAGTTGTTGCACCGAAGTTTGCACATTGTTCATCATATCCCGAGGGAGTATAGCAATTTTGTCCGTTTCCTGTGTTGGGCCACCGGTAATAATACATCACCTGGCACATAGCGGTGGCAACGCATCCTGCCCATACATGCCCCCCGGGTCCGGCAACGTCTTCCGGGCAGAGCTTATTATAAGGATTCCCCTGGTCCCAGGTGGATTGCAGCATCGGGATGACATCACGGTACACTCTGTTATCCAATGCAACAGGATCGGTGGCCGAAAGCCGTTCCCATGCCAGCAAAACCGACGGCCCGGCAGTTACCTTGTTGGTGAGGGCATATTCGATCTGCTGGGCATAACCACGCATCCATGCGATGAATTGAGGTGGTTGATTTTCATTGGTAAAACTTCCGTCAAAGGAATATGCAAGAACAGGGATAACAGCGTCATCGGCTGAAACGACTACCCAACCATTTTTTTCCATGTTGATTGCATAATAAACAGGAATCCCTCCAACTGCAATAGTAAAATATCCGGCGGAGTGAAGATCTTTATATTCGATGTTGGAATATTGTCTGATCCTTTCATAATAAAAGTTGATCCCGACCCTCTTAGCCATTTCAAGATCCACCTTTTTTGCAAAAAGCATGTTGCTGAATAGCAGCACAAAGAAGCATGTAAAAATTTTTTTCATGTGTTAATAATTTTTTTCGCTAAGTTTGAGTAAGGTGATTATTTATTTACTATCAGTTTTTTCATTATTTGAGTATCTTCGTTTTGAACCTTCAGGATATAAATTCCATTCCGAATATCGTTCAGGTTAAACGAAACTTGATGTATCCCAGGTTGGGTGAAAATTTGCCAGCTATAGCATTTAACACCATGGACATTGAATATGTTAATTTCAGCTTTCCCTGATGCTTTTGACGACAGCTTAAGGTTTAACTGATTGGATACAGGATTTGGGAAGAATTCGACCGATTCAACAGAACCGGTTTCTTCCATTCCCACATGGGACGCAGGATAATAGATCTCCCATCCTTTTGCAGTGACCGAACTGTTCGTTGAAAAGATGATGAACATCTTTCCACCAGGAGCCGTAATGGAATCGGGAAGATTATCATCTGTATAGTGACCAGATATTTCAGCAAGCGTATCCTGGGAATCGATATCAAAGATCCGCATGATATCCTTACCGGGTTCAGTATCAAATCTCCTGAAGTATAGGGTAAGGGGTTTCCCGCTGGCGGTATTAAGTTTCCACCGGCAATTGGAATTATTCCTGTAGTTGAAACCGCCGAAACTGCCGTCGGTGATAACCGCGGTATCGGCGGTAATTATGGTCGTTCCACTGCACCAGGTAGGAGAAGTCGTGGTATATGTCGCAAACCATCCAGGCGCAGATGACCCGTTAACGGTATTGAATGTGATCAGAAGTTTATTTCCATTAGTAACTATTTGTGGCGGGATGGTGGATCCTGAAAAACTTCCGATCAGCGGATCAGCGGTAGTAGCGCCATCGTATATGTTAACAACATCCGAAGGATTTGTCTCGAACAGGTCGAACTTTAAAGTGATATTTATGATGGAATCCTCTTCATTTTGAGGATTAATAAGCCAGATACAACCGGTGTTTGGCAGATAATTTTTAATTCGTCCGCTGCCATCATCCAGACTGCCGGTTTGAGAGGTAAGTTGTTTTTCACCGTAACAGTAGGAGGGATAGGTGTAGTTCACCGTGTCGGGGAAACAGTTGACGATAATCTCCTGTGCAAGGTTGAAGATATTTCCGCCCGGTGTCAACTGGTTGGTGTAATAATATCCATCACTGCTTCCGCTCCAGCCGAAATTGAAATGGAAATAAGCCGTATCCTGGTATCCATCGCAAACAAAGGCATGTCCATTCACATTAGGAACTGACCAACCGGCATAGTAAAGCGGCATTTTCCGGTCAAGATGGGCGACCAGGATACTATCCCAGTTCATACTGGTGCTGTCGCGGAAGAGATATTGGGTCTGGGGTGAATATTTAAAATAGGTCCGAAGTGAAAATGCCGCTTTATGGTTATACATCCCCGAACCGTCGGCACCATATACCAGATCACAGGAAACACCCAGATGGTATAAAAGTTCAGCTACGGCGTAATTACTGCTGGTGACCGAATTGGGCATTTCATACCAATCATAGATGGTATTCCCAAAGTCGGCCGAGAGATGCCCGAATTGCGGATCATCATAACCATAAGAACCGGTACCCGTTTCAGGCCAGCGGTAATAGTACATGATCTGCCCCATGCAAACGGGAACACAACCCGCCCAGGCATGACCGCCGGGACCACCTTGTACCGAGGGACAAAGTTCATTATAGTAAGAGCCCTGGTCCCATTTCGAAATTATCAGAGGCAGCGTTTCACGTTGGTCTGTAAAGGGAAGAAGTGACAAACTATTAGTGGTAAGGAGATGGTCCCAAATCTCGGACACGGTTGAGATTGGAATATTCTTCTGTTCTCTGGAAAATCGGATCTGATCCTCGTATTGTTTCATCCAATTGATGAACGCCGGAGGAAGATTATCGGGCTGATAGCTGCCTTCAAACGAATAGGCTAACACCGGGATTACCGCATTTTCGGCAGAAACGATAACCCATCCATCGGGGACTATATTAAAAATATAATAATATGGCGACTTCTCAGGACCATCTATAAAGAAATCCTTCACGGAGATGGAATGGTAATCTGTCTGACGATATTGATTGACCCGTTCGAAATAAAAATTAATAGCAACAAGCCTGCCTTCGGAAACAGGGATTTGGCTTGCAAAAACGGAATGGCCCAGACAGAGCAGGACCATTCCGGCTATAAATCGTATTATCATTAATTATTGAACGATGATTTTCTTGATTGTGATCCCGGAGTCACCGGTCAGACGGAGAAAATAAATCCCTTTTGCAAAGGAGGAAACATTAAGCGTCTTTTGGTATTCTCCTTTGAAATAATTGAGCTGCTCCGTAAAAACGGTATTACCCGTTAACGACAGAAGTTCAAGTCTGATATTTTGCGGTTCTCCGATCTGGAAACTGATATTAATTTTATCGTTAACAGGGTTCGGAAAGATCGTCAGTGTGTTAAAAAGTTCTTTCTCGTCGGTTCCGACGGTTATGGTATAGCTGGCATCCCAGCCTATACCACGGATGGTTTTGTTGGTACTCCATATCAACATCATCTGACCGCTGCTGGCCGTCACTGAAGCCGGAGGATCAGGATAATCCCCTGAATAGGTGGCAAGTAATGATCCGGTACCCAGATCATATATCTGCAACTTGTCTGTCGTTTGCTCCGTATTGAAATCAGAGAAGGAGAGAATGACGCTGGTGGCGTTATCCGGTTGGATTTTCCATTTGCAATTGGATGAATTCCGGTAGTCAAACCGGTCACTACCGTCGGAAATATTTCCTGTAGGATCGGTAAGTGTTGTTAAACTTTCGCAGAATGGAACAAGGTTGCCGGTAAAGGAAGCCAGCCAACCGGGAGCAGAACCCGAACCATCGGTATTAAAGGTGACAAACATATATGGCCCGGTGGAGGTCAACGGAGATGGAACCGTGCTGCCGGAGAAGTTGCCAATCATGGGTGCTGATGCATCTACTCCATCATACACTTTAACTTCATCCCCGGCAAGGGTATTGAAGCGGACAAAACTCAGGGTAACGCTGCTGAGGCTGTCATCAGCACCGATAAGCCAGCTGCAGTTGCTGTTGGCCTGATAATCGGCTATAGGACCGCTTCCATCTTCAAAGGTTCCGAAATCATAAGAGGTATCACTCACATTTCCATTACAATTATATGGATAATAGGCCGGATCGGGCTTGATATCAAAAACAGCGCCCTGGTTCTGATTAAATGTATATCCTCCCGGATTGATATTATCGATCGTATAATAACCGTTACTCTGTCCGCCCCAACCGAAATTGAAATGGAAAAAATCATTTGCCTGATATCCGTCGCATACCCAGGCGTGACCGCCGCCAGGTCCGCGACCACAATACTGAAGAGGCAATTTATTATCCAGATTCTGTTTCATTGTATTTTTCCAGGTTGTCGAACTACCTGAAGGACGGTTCTGGTAATGACAGGATGTGGAATATTTGAAATAATTTATCAGGGCATCCGGAACGTCTGAAGTATATGCACCTGATCCATCGGGAGCATATTCCATATCGACGGCGATCCCTCCATGCCAGGAAAGGATGGCGACAGGGTTGCACTCTTTTGTAGGTTTTTCAGCCATTCCATCCCAGTCATATGTTGTAGCACCAAAATCGGCACATTGTTGTCCATAAGGTTGAGAGTGAACATCGCAATGGGAACCTTGTCCCTGTTTCGGGTAACGCCAGTAATACATGATCTGTGTCATGGATGTGGCGACACATCCCACCGGGACACGACCATTATAAGTTCCACCTGAGGCCTCATCTTCCGGGCAGAGTGCATTATATGGGAAATCCTGGTTCCAATCGTTGGAGATCAACGGGGCAACATCAGTGATTGTTCTGGGATTTTCCAGTTGGTTTGGATCGGTTACTGAAAGACGTTCCCATGCATGAGTAATGGATTCATCGGGAAGAAGGTCATTCTGTCTTACATAGATAATCTCTTTTTTGAAATTATCCATCAACCATAGAAACCCGTCAGATTGATTATCACGCCTGTAAGAGGATTCAAAGGAATACCCAAGGATGGGAGTACAGGCATCATCAGCGGAGACGATGATAAAACCTTTATCTTCGAAATTAAAAATATAATAAAGAGGTTCAACGCCATCTTTTTCGATGAACTCTTCAGCGATGGTGAGCGATTTGTATGGTATATCGCCATGAATGTTTACACGCTCAAAATAGAAGTTCTTTCCGGCCAATCGGGCATCTTTAATATCAACCTTCTTGGCGAACAAGGTAAGACTGATCCCAATAATCAATACAGAGATCAAAAGGACAATTTTTTTCATTTTCGCGATGGGATTTTGATGGTTTTTATTGGATTCAAGAACACAAATATAAAAAAAAAAGTTATTAATCCTTCCGCATCAGCATGATATTCAATTTTTTTTATTCTTTGTATCTTCGCTAACTTAAGACTTAAGGCATGTCGCTATTAATTACCAACATAAAAGAGCTGATTCTGGTGGAAGAAAAGCCGGTTCTTAGAAAATCCGGATCGGAAATGGCTAAACTGGATACCATAAAAAATGCATGGCTCCTCATCGAAGGTGGCCGGATCATGGATTTTGGACCCCTCCCCCTGCCCCCTCCCCTGGCCGTCCTGCCTGTCGGCAGGCAGGGGAGGGGGGTGACTGTCATCGATGCCACAGGCCGGATGGTATTCCCTTCCTTCTGCGATTCCCATACCCACCTGGTCTATGCCGGCAGCCGGGAGATTGAATACATCGATAAGATCAAAGGATTGAGTTACGAAGAAATTGCCCAAAGAGGAGGGGGCATCCTGAACTCTGCCAAAAGATTACGTGAAACCTCGGAAGAAGAGCTGATACTTCAAGCCCTCGCCAGGTTGGATGAGATCATGCACCTGGGAACCGGAGCGGTAGAGATAAAGAGTGGTTATGGGCTAACGGTGGAAGATGAACTGAAAATACTGAGGGTGATAAAAAAATTAAAGGAACTGACACCGGTCAGCCTGGTTCCTACTTTCCTGGGAGCTCATGCAGTACCGGAAGAGTATCGCGGCAGGCAGGGTGAATACGTCGATCTGGTGATTCACGAAATGATCCCGCAAGTTGCATTTGAAGAGCTTGCCGATTATATCGACGTATTTTGTGACAGTGGATTTTTTACCGTCGAAGAAACCGACCGGATACTGCTTGCCGGCATGAAATATGGGCTCAGGGCAAAAATCCATGCCAATGAACTGGATTATTCAGGTGGAGTCCAGGTAGGAGTAAAATATGACGCTTTGTCGGTCGATCACCTGGAATACGTTGGAGATGACGAGATCAAAGTGATGCTCGGGAGTGAGACTATACCCACCATTCTCCCCGGCGCCGCTTTTTTCCTCGGGATGACTTATTCTCCGGTTCGGAAGATGATCGGAGCAGGCTTGCCGGTCGCCCTTGCCAGCGATTTCAACCCCGGCTCATCCCCCAGCGGAAATATGCAGTTCATCCTTTCACTGGCATGTATCCAGTACAGGATGCTTCCCGAAGAAGCCATTTATGCAACAACCCTGAATGGCGCCTATGCCATGGGATTGAGTGAAGAATATGGCAGCATTGCCCGAGGAAAAAAAGCCAACCTTTTCATCACGAAACCAATACCGACTTATGAGTATTTGCCGTATGCTTATGGTTCAAATAAGGTGGAGAAGGTTATTTTAAATGGGAAGGTCATTAAATAACTGCTAACTTGCAAACAAAAAACATAACTCTAAATAGTTTGACATATGAAAACAATAGGACTAATCGGTGGTATGGGCTGGCAATCGACGCTGGACTATTACCGGATAATGAATGAGGCCATGGAAGAACGAACCGGCGGACAGCACGCCGCAAAGATCGTCATGATATCCCTCGATTTTAAGGAAATAGAGCTGCTTATTATAAATAATGATTTTGAAATCATGACAAAAATAATCATCGCTGCAGCCCGAAAAATTGAACGGGCCGGAGCAGACCTGCTCCTGATCGGCGCCAACACCATGCACTATATCGCGCAGGAGGTCCAGCAAAGCATTGGGATATCGCTGGTAAATATTACCGATGTGACCATTCAGAAAATCAAGGAAAAAGGACTGAATAAAATCGGTTTACTCGGCACCAAATTTACAATGGAACAAAATTTTTATAAGGAAAGGATCCGTGAGAAAGGCATCGAAGTGGTCGTTCCGGAGCTGCCGGACAGGGATTTCATCCAGCATACCATCACTTCCGAATTGTTCAAGGCAATTCTAAGACCGGAATCAAAAAGGCGATTCCTGGATATTATCAATGACCTGGTAAGTAAAGGCGCCCAGGGGATCATTCTGGGCTGTACCGAAATACCCATACTGATCAAACAGAACGATTGCTCCGTCCCTGTCTTCGACACGACGGAGATCCACGCAAAAGCGGCGGTGGATCTGGCTATTTCAACAGAATCTTAGAAACAATGTTAAATGTTCCGGATTCCCCGACGACCTTAACAATGTAAAATCCATCGGTATTGTAATAGGTGTGAAATCTTTTCTTTGACCGGTGATTAAAAGAACTGCCATTCTTCGAACGCTGGTCCCACGAAAAAAAAATCAGGATCAAATTAAGATCATTTGATGACTTTCATTGCTTCGTCTGTCGCATCAAGCAATGGTTTGATACTGATCTCTTGTCCCACGGCATTCTTCATCCAAAGCTGAGGGATTAGCCTTCCGGTGGAATAGATCCGCAAAACCTCGTCGGCAAAATTTTTCCCTTTAAGGAACCCGTCGAGCTGGAAATCGATGAGGTGACCGACCGGGTAATTGGAAAGATATAACGGGTTGTCGATCATATGAGAATAAATGGCAAGGATCGGACAATCCTTAATCCCGAAAACATCTGCATAATAAGTATTCCACACTTCCTTTGCGGAACTGATAACAGTTTCTTTCAATTGTTCTTTGGTGGCATTGGGATTGGCGTATAACCATTTCCACGCTTTCATATCGACCAGCGAAACGCCCATGATCTCATAAGATGACCAGAAGTTATCGAGTGCGCTCATGGCCTGCTTATTCGGGTCATTATCTTTCATGCCCAAGAGCTCAAGGTCATGTTTCTGGAAAGTGAACGCAAAGGCTTCGGTAAACGCGGTATTTGGAACTCCAGCCATCATATAGTTATCAACAAAATAAAGCGAAATGGTCTGTTCAACATTATGACCTAACTCATGGATGGCGATGTTATACCCTTTATAATCCATCCCTTCCTTTCCGATCCGGGTACGGAGATGTGCCTTGTCGCCTTTCATCTGGGCACCCCAGGCATGACCGCTTCCACGGGCCGGGTCGACCGTGATGTGCGAAGCAATTTCTTTGGCTTTATCAGGCTTGAAACCAAGTTTGATGAGAATATTTGGTACGTCGGCCTCAAAAGCCTGCGTATTGGGATATTTAGCCCTGGTGGTTTTGTCAAGTAACTCCATATTCATGGTGCTGCGTGCTTTGAAACCGTCATACCAAATATCGAAAGGCTGCAATGGACGACCCAGACGTTTACTGATAAGGGCCCCGACCTGTTTTACTTCTGAAGAAGAACAGAAATCTGTGAAAAGTTTCTCGACCTGGTCCTCCGGGATCTCCATGCCGGCATCGAAAGCACGCATGATATAAGTCGGATACATCGGGGTGTAAGGATCGACCGCCTTCATTGCCTGAAAATTCTTCAGGAGGTATTCATACCGGGTATCCGGTTCCCGTATTAAAGCGATCTCTTTTCTGTCCCTGAAGGTCTTATTGGTAAAAGGATTCCAATGGAATTCCGGGTTGTTGATCACGCTGTCGGGGATATCCTGGTTGATGATATGCAGCATTACTTCGTAAATCATTTTTTGCTTGAGCATTCCTTCATCTCCTTTATTGTAATTTGCCTTCAGCTCATCCCTTAGATTCCAGTGAGAGATAAGCTTCATCTCCTTTGCAAAATGGGTATTCCCCTGATCATCGAGAAGATTTCCCATGAAAATATTATAATTAGAAATATAATTGTCGGAAGCAGTCAGCGCTTCAGCCATTTTGACATTGACATCGGCCGGTACACGTGCAGTAAATATGTCACCCATGCGGGCTTCAGCCCATTCCTTACGGGTCCATTTTGGTCCGAGTTCTTCCTTCTCCTTCAAAGTATAAAATGGAAAGTTTAGAGCCGTGATGAAAGCAAGTTTGTTGGCAAAAAAATCATCATTGAAATGGGATCCCGGTTCATATGCGGCGAAGATCTGATCAATATCAAGCATCTCACCAATGTCGAGATGCATACCCCGTTTCAAATCCAGACTGATGATATTGAAATGACCGAATATAGATTCGAAGTTTCCGGTGAGCCGGTTAAAAATTTTGTTGAGCAATTCCGGATCATTTACAAAATATTGTTCGCAGAAAACCCGGAAATCTTTGTCGGTGCCATCTTTTGCGGTCCAGAGGGCTGCGACCTGTTTAACCCCTTTTTCCATACGGATTTTACCCGCTTCATCGCATTTGCCGGTAAGTTTTATCAAAACCGAATCGATGGTTGACTGCTGAATGAACTGTACAGTACCTTGTCCCATGGTACTTTCCTTTTGCTTGCATTGGCCAAAAACCAGGGCCAAGGGAAGGAGTAACCAGATAAATCTTTTCATGTGTTAATAATTTTTAATTAATGGTCACATGGAATATCCATTATTATCATCCGCGGTTTGCATGAACGATGTTTGTATGGATATTTCATAAAAGTTGGATTTGTGATTGATATAACAAAAGTAACGAAATAGCGAAGTAGCGAGGTAGAGAAATAAAAAAAAACACAAAGATTTCCATATTTTTGTATCCAAAATCAGAAGACGAGATGTATTTTGATCAATTTCGCTACCTCGCTACTTCGCTATTTATTCAATATGAACCAACTAATCGAATGTGTTCCCAATTTTTCCGAGGGACGGGATATGAGTGTGATCAGGGCGATCACCGATGAAATAGAAAAGATTGAGGGCGCCAGATTGCTGGATGTAGATCCGGGAAAGGCAACAAACCGTACCGTCGTGACTTTCGTAGGGACTCCGGATGCCGTGATGGAAGCAGCATTTCAGACGATCAAAAAAGCCGCTGAAATTATAGATATGAGTAAACATAAAGGGGAACATCCCCGTTTTGGAGGTACCGATGTTTGTCCTTTTGTTCCGGTTTCAAACATAAGCATGGAGGAGACTGCTAAATATGCCCGCAAACTGGCCGAGCGGGTGGGAAAAGAGCTGGGTATCCCCGTCTACTGTTATGAAAATGCAGCATTTACCGAAGAGCGCAGAAACCTTGCCAATTGCCGTGCCGGAGAGTATGAAGGTTTACCCGAGAAACTCTCAGATCCACATTGGAAACCCGATTTCGGACCGGCAAAATTCAATCCCAGAACCGGCGCCATCGCAATTGGCGCCCGCGACTTCCTGGTTGCCTATAACGTCAACCTGAATACGACCTCCACCCGCAGGGCTAATGCCGTGGCGTTCGATATCCGTGACAAAGGTCGTCCGGTGCGTGAAGGGAACTCCATCACCGGAAAGATTAAAAAAGATGAACAGGGTAATGAGATATGGGCGCCAGGCGCTTTGAAAGCTTGCAAAGCCATCGGGTGGTATATCGAGGAGTATGGGATTGCACAGGTTTCCATCAACCTTACCAACATCAGGATCACTCCGGTACATACGGTTTTCGAAGAAGCCTGTAAAAGCGCCCAGTCTCGCGGCTTACGTGTAACCGGTTCCGAACTTGTCGGTCTGATCCCCAAGCGCGCTATGATCGATGCAGGCAAATATTTTCTTCGTAAACAGCAACGCTCGGTTGGGATTTCTGAAGAGGAAATTATCAAGATCGCGGTCAAATCGCTGGGGTTGGATGATTTAAAGCCCTTCAACCCGAAAGAAAAAATCATCGAATATATCCTCAGCAACAATATGGAAAAGAAACTCGTCGACATGACCTGCACCGGTTTTTCCGATGAAACTGCGTCAGAATCTCCTGCTCCCGGAGGAGGTTCCGTATCAGCCTATGTGGGAGCTCTTGGCGTTTCCCTAGGGACTATGGTAGCCAATCTTTCTTCACATAAGGCCGGTTGGGATGATCGGTGGGAAGAATTCTCGGAGTGGGCAGAAAAAGGTCAGAAGATCAAAGATGAGTTGTTGTTCCTGGTTGATGAAGATACCCGTTCCTTCAATAAACTAATGGAAACCTTCGGTTTGCCGAAGGGAACGCAAACTGAAAAGGTTGTGAGGACGGCTGCTATCCAGGAAGCTACAAAATATGCCATCGAAATCCCTTTCCGGACTTTACAAAAAGCCTATGAATCTTTGGAAATTATCCAGGCTATGGTCGAGTCGGGGAATCCCAATTCGGTGACCGATGCAGGAGTCGGCGCCCTTTGTGCCCGTACCGCGGTGATCGGAGCTTACCTGAACATGAAAGTAAATGGCTCTGCGTTTAAGGATAAAGTCTTTCTGGAAGAAATCATGAAAAGGGCAGAGGATATCCTGGAAAAAACAAAAACCGCTGAAGAAAAGATACTTGCAGCGGTCAATAAAAAAATCACAGGTTAATGACGGTATTATTGTTGAAAATAATACCAGATCCGACTGCTGAAATTCCCATTCGTAAGAGTAATACTATCAGCATAAGGCGGAACGGTAGATGAATAACGAAGTTTCGCAGTGAAGGTGCCTTTCCCCCAACCCCCGTGTCCTTGCCATTCATCGATATGAATTGCAAGACTGTCATATTTTGATGAAAAGAATCCCCTGCCCTGACCATCATAAAATACGATCTGGATCCCTTTATCTCCATTTTTCAGGTTCATACCGGTATAAACATCCAGGGGTAATCCGATAGTCAGGGAGTTGATTTGACTATTGTTCGGATCCACAAAAAAGGTGTTACAAACGCCAGAGAGAATACAAAAACGACTGAAAGTCGATGTGGTTTTGAATTGATCGGGTTTACCATTAACAGTACAACTGGCTGTATAGTATACAACAGGAGTATCTTCATGTTTCTTACAACTATCAGCAAAAATCAATGCCGTGAGAAGGAAGAGGATTGCTATATTTTTTTTCATGGCGGTGAAAATTAAAATAATTACGAAAGGTAATATTTTTTTAGCTATTCAACCCAAATCCTGTTTGTACTGGAGTTATGACAATAGTTGCAGTTGCCGGAAGCATTAAGTACCACCATATTTTTAATATTACCGGAGGCGCCTTTGATCTGGGGATAACAGCCTGAAGCAGGCAGGATGGCTGAATTTGTGAAAAAATTTCCCTTCCCGTCAACCTCAAGGGAAGCGACCAGGTTTCCAGTCCCCAAGGGTCCGGTCCAAAAATTTATGATACCGTTTGGATTAGGAGTGATTCCATCGGCTTTGTATACCGAACCACAAACAACCCATTGGTACTCACCAGCTTCACCGCCGGATGTATGACAATTCATACAAACTAAACCAACATTATGGCTTGTTGTTTCACCATTATGAGAGGAAATGGGCTTTACGTCGGGTGACTTTTTACAACTGCATATCATTGTCAATGTTAATAATGCAATTATAAAAAGAGCAGCCAGGCGTTGGTTCCCATTTCGTTTGATCGTCATAACTTATTTTTTGGGTTGATCCGGAGCATTTGTAACACTCTTCTTGGGAGATTTTTTATTAACTATCGAATCCGTCGACTTAACCTCCTCCTTCTCACCCCGTTTCAGAAATGTTCCGGCTTCATCGAAAATAAAAAGGTTTTTCTTACCTTTTACATCCACACCAACATTATAGGTAACCTTACCATTCTCAACAACTTTGATAGCACGGACTATCTGACATCCCGGAAGATTATCCTTTATGTATTTCTGAGTGGTTTGCGGTAATTGTGAAACTTTTATTTCCGTAGTTTTTTTCTGAGCACTGAGTGTCGTCGAAATAAGCGCTACGGCAAGGAAGAAAATGAGCTTTTTCATAAGATTATAAAATATTAAATGGTTTATCGAAGAGAATGCATACTTCTATGCTAATGCTTTTTCACCACAATTGGCACATTAGGCCACAACAGAGAATTTGGTTTATCGTTAAATTAACGGCGGTTTCCAGAATTTATTACAGAGAGCGAAGATAGTAATAAAACGTCGGTACAAATTGAAGATTACAGGGTCAGCTCCCCGGTCAGATAGGTTTGAGCTTTACCACTGATCTCAACCCGGTCATCTTTTAACCTGCATAAGAGATGTCCTCGTCTCCGGGAAACCTGGATGGCTGTCAACTCCGATTTACAAAGCCGTTTCCCCCAGAAAGGAGCAAGCGTCGTATGGGCAGACCCGGTCACAGGATCTTCAGGAACCCCCGACTGCGGACCAAAAAACCTGGAAACAAAATCGACCTTTTCACCCGCAGCTGTTATTATGACTCCTCTGCCGGGTATGTCGGCCATTATTCCCAGGTCAGGTTTATGCTCCTCCACGGTTTTCTGACTATCCAGGATGACCAACCAGTCAGTTTTACCCTTGTATGTCTCCAATGGATCCATCCCGAGCGACCGGATAAGTTCAGCGGGAGGATTTGCAGGAACTATAGTATCGGCCGGAAAGTCAAGTGTCAGAAAATTATCCTCCTTTTTAACGATCAGCCAGCCGCTTCTCGACATGAAGTGAATTTCTGAACCGGTAAATCCCAAATGTTCATACAGAACATGTGCACTCGCCAGGGTGGCATGCCCGCATAGATCTACCTCAACCGTCGGAGTAAACCATCGTATGTGAAAATGATCGTTCTCCCTTATAAAAAATGCTGTTTCCGCAAGGTTATTTTCATTGGCAATGTTTTGCATCAGGTCATCAGCGAGCCAGCTTTCAAGGGGACAAACCGCGGCAGGATTACCTCCGAATAAGTGATCGGTGAAAGCATCGACCTGGTAGATCGGAATTTTCATGTCGGATCATATTATAATTGTTAATATTTCATAGTGACCAAGTGATCAAGTGACCCAATTACCTAATGACCTGATGACCTTTTTTCAGTCTTTTACGCATCTAACCGGGAAGGCGTTTATTTTACTGGATTCGTACAAAGATACACTGGGAACTTTATTATTCATACCCCGGGTAACGATTTTGTTACCGGAACCCGGTGTGGATGTCCAGAACATGGTTCCACGGGGGAGATTATTTGCAAGGAAAGCCCAGGAGGTGTTCAGGTAAAACATCCCATTGAGCAGAGCTTCAAAACCACGGGGAATAAGG
>Ga0172372_10002661_pt1 | contig 26894 bp, 21 predicted proteins | sample LakKiv5m_2_FD_114544 | JGI IMG/M metagenome (GOLD analysis project Ga0172372, IMG submission 114544) | Freshwater microbial communities from Kabuno Bay, South-Kivu, Congo - kab_092012_9.5m | ecosystem: Environmental > Aquatic > Freshwater > Lake | place: Democratic Republic of the Congo...
GGCCGCTTTGGGCCTTTTTCAGCAACCCTGCTAGGTACTTCTGGGCCTCGTCTCCGACGAGGCCGGATCAACACCTGGCAGGTGCTGAAAAACGCAAAGCCGTTTTTCAGCAGCCTGCTAGCCGGCCACCGGGGGGCGGCGCTCCTTCGTCCCACGACGGACGGGGAGTTGGCGCCGCCGGCATGACCGGGGCAGCATGGGGGCCGATGAAGGTCGGGGATCGACTGGGGCGATTCGAACTGCTGCGCGAGCTGGGTCGCGGCAGCCATGGCGTCGTCTTCGAGGCCACCGACGTCCTCCTCGGGGAGCGGGTCGCCATCAAGGCCCTGCAGCCCTGGCTCGCCGGCGACATCACGCTGCGGGAGCGCTTCAAGCGCGAGCTCGTCCTCACCCGTCGGGTGAGTCACCCCGGCGTCGCCCGCCTCCACGACCTGCACGAGGAGAACGGGATCCTGTTCATCTCGATGCAGTACGTCGAGGGACGGAGCCTGTCGCAGATCCTGCGGGCCGGCCTGCCCTCGGAAGATCGCGTCATCCATTTCCTGCGTGGCGTCTGCGGCGCCCTCGCGGCCGCCCACGCCGAGGGCGTCGTCCACCGCGATCTCAAGCCCGCCAACATCATGGTGACCGACGCCGACAAGGTCATCGTCCTCGACTTCGGCATCGCCACCGCCACCGGCGTCGGTCAGCTCACCCGTCCCGGCGAGGCGATGGGCAGTGTGCCCTACGTGCCCCCCGAGGTCTGGGAGGGCGGCGCGGCCACGGCGATGGGGGACCAGTACGCTCTCGGCGTCACGGGCTTCGTCTGCATGACCCGGGAGCTGCCCTACAACGGCAAGAGCCCCCTCGAGGTCCTCGACGCCATCCGCAGCACGACCGCCACCATCCGCTCCCGCGTCGCCGACGTGGACGCCGAGCTCGAGGCGATCATCCTCAAGTCGATGGCGCGGCGGGTCGAGGACCGCTACCCGTCGATCGCCGACTTCGACGAGGCCCTCCGTCAGCTCGCCGAGCGGCGTGGCTTCGCCACCCGGCCCCCCACCGGCTCCAGCGCCGTGAAGACGCCAACCAGCGTCGTCCCGGTGATGGTGCCAAAGGCCCCCACGCCGGTCCCCATCGCGCTGCCGCCCCTCGAGTCGTCGTCGTCGTCGTCGTCGTCGTCGTCGTCGTCGTCGTCCGAAGCGCCGTCGGCAGACGCGGGCGCCGCCGCCGTGCGGAACGACGGCGGAGCGGCCCCCGCAATGGCCGACCGCGCGGCCCCGGCCGACGCCTTCGCCGCCGCCTTCTCCGATGACGCCGTCGCCGCCGCCTTCAACGACGCCGTCGCCGTCGTCGACGCCGCCGCGGCCCTCAAGGAGGAGACCCTCCAGATCCCCAACACCGCGATCACGGGCAGCGATATCGGCGAGGATCCCCTCACGGTGGCGAGCGCCGCCGTCGTCCTCACCGCAGATCCCACCGGGACCCTCGTCGAAGCGGCCCCCGCAGCCCCTGCCGCCAGCGCCTCCGGCGAGCCCGCTTCGACGACCGCGGCCGAGGTGCACGACGACCACGCCGCCACCGGCACCACCGGCTTCGACGAGGTCAGCGCCGAGCGCACGGCCCTGGTGGACCGCAAGCGCGTCGCCGCCGCGATCGCGGCGGAGGAGGCGGCAGACCTGACCGCGGCCAACGACGACGACCCGGTGGTGCCGCCGTCGCGCGGGCCGCTGCCGAAGGTGATCGCGGCGCTCTCGGTGGTCGCCGCGGTGCTGGTCGTCGTCGTCCTCGCCCGCAGCCCGGACGCCGAGGTGGCGCCCGCGCCGCCGCCGGTGGAGGCGCCGCCGCCACCCGTCGAGGCGCCGCCGCCGCCGCCGGTGGAGACACCGCCGCCACCCGTCGAGGCCCGGCCGCCGCCGCCCCCGGCCGACGCGCCCGCGCCCCCCGCCACACCGGGCACCGATCCGGCCCCCGGTGCGCTGACCCTCGACGACCTCGACGCGCCGCCGCCGCCGGACCCGCCGGCCGATCCGGGCAAGGCGTCGTCGGATCGCCTCGCGACGACGGGCCTCGACGCCGCGGCCGCTGCGGCCAGCAAGAAGGGCATCCGCACCGGCGACGTTGCCGCCCTCGACGCGGCGGTGGTCCGCGGCCGCAAGGCCGCCCGCGCCGGCGACAAGGCAGGCCTCGAGGCCGCCACGAAGGCCGCCCGCGCGGCTGTCGACGCCACCGCCATCGACAAGCCCTTCGTCTCCGACAAGCTCGCCCGCTTCAACAAGGCGTTCGACGGGGTGAAGAGCCCCGACGTCAAGGCGAAGGTCCAGCCGATTGCCCGTGAGGTGCTCAAGCACGTCTCGAAGGGCGAGTGGGCCGAGGCCAACAAGAAGCTCAACACCGCCTACGGACTGATGCGCAAGGGACGATGATGGCCACGACGCTGCTCACCCTCGTCTTCGCGACACGCCTCGCCGCCTCCGTCGGCGTCGCCCCCGTCGAACTCGTCGGCTTCGACGACAAGGACGCGCCGGCCGCCGTCGCCGCCATCGATGCCGCCGTCGCGGCGACCGGCCACGCCGTCGTCCCCGGGCCCGCTGTCGACGATGCCTGCGCCGCCGACGGCACCTGTGTCGCCGGCCGCTTCGACGGCACGAGCCTCGACCAGCTGCTGCGTCTCTCGGCCCTGCGCGTTGGTGGCGACGTCGAGGTGAAGGACACCCTCTACGATCGCGGCGGCGCCGTCCTTGCGAGCGGCAGCCGGCTCGTCACCGTCGAGGTCTTCCTCAAGGATCCCCTGTCTTCCGAGGTGGGGGCCGTCCTGGTCGGGCTCGCGCCGTCGTCGCCGTCGTCATCGTCATCGTCGTCGTCGACCTCGTCGGCGAAGGTGCCGTCGGGCCTCCCGTTGCCCCCGGGGGCCATCGTCGCCGGCGCGGGCGGCCTGCTGGCCGCCATCGGCCTTGTCGGCTTCGGTGTCGAGGCCGCCACCCTCGAGGATCCCGAATCGTCGGGCAGCGACAAGGAGCGGGCCCGCACGATGGGCTGGGTCTACCTCGGCCTCGCCGCGATCGGCGTCGGCGCCACCGCCGGTGGCGCCTTCTGGGCGCTCATGCCCGAGGAGGCGCCGCTGCCCGATTCGTCGTCGTCGCCGTCGTCACCGTCGCCGTAGCGGCGGCGCGCTCCCCGGTGCGGTCAGGTCAGGGGCAGCCGCCGTCGCCAAACTGGCGGTACTCGCCGTTGAAGGCGTCGAGCCCGTCGACGATGGCGTCGAAGATGGCGCCACACAGGTCGCCATTGCCAAAGACGCCGATGTCGCCCGCCACCGTGCGCAGCGACGGCAGCTCCACGCTGGCGAGGCGCCTGTTGTCGACGACGTCGATGTCGCCGTCGATGGTCGTGAGCTGCGGCGCCGAGAAGCGGCGGGCTTCATCGTGCTGGCGGACCTCGAGGTCGCCGACCCGCGCGAGGGCGGGCAGGGCCAGGGTGTCCTGGACGTCGTCATTGTTCTGGAGCCGGAGCGTGCCGCCAACCTCGACGAGGCCGCTGAAGTCGTCGAGATCGCCGAGGCGCGTGTCGCCGATGATGAGGTCGCCGACGACGCGACGGATGACGTGGGCGCGGTCGGCGTTGCGCACGCCACCGCCGATGATGGTCAGCGACCCGTCGATGATCGCGCAGCCGTCGCCGAGGAAGTCGAAGCCGCCGCTGTTGTTGATGACGCGATCACCCGAGAAGGTCTCACAGGCCTCGCCCTCGCCTTCACCCTCGCCCTCGCCTTCGCCTTCGCCTTCGCCCTCGCCTTCACCTTCACCTTCGCCTTCACCCCCGCCCCCGTCGCCGTCGTCGGCGACGCAGACGGCGTCGACGCAGCGGCTCCCGGACGGGCAGTTGTCGTCTTCTTCGCAGGGGTAGGTGGCCGTGAAGAAGGCACAGTCGACGCCCAGGCAGGCGACCACCACGGCGAGGGACAGCGGAAGAACGCGCATCGGTCCAGTCTATCCCGCTGGGCTCAAAGCAGCTGGACCAGCGAGTGGATGACCCGATCGGCGCCCAGCCCCCGGGCCACCTGCAGCCGGTGCATGCCGTAGGCGACGACCACGGCGGCGCTGCCGGCAGCCCGGGCGGCGCCGACGTCGCGGGCCGTGTCGCCCACCATGATCGCGCGGCGCGGATCCACCCCGGCGGCGGCGCAGGCGGTCACGACGACGTCGGGGGCAGGCTTGGCCTTCATCGGTGGGTCGGTGCCCTGCACGTGGACGAAGAACCGGTCGAGGCCGGCGGCCCGCAGGCCGGCGATCGCGCGCCACGTCGGCTTCGTCGTCCCCACGAGCAGGGGCAGGCCGCGGGCCTGCAACCGGGTCAGTCCCTCGACGACGCCGGGCAGCGGCGGCGGGTCCCGATCGGGATGACCATCGTGGTGGGCGATGTACCGGTCGATGAAGCGACGCAGCCGCGCCGGGTCGTCGCTGTGGGCGAAGGCCGCCCACAGCTCGTCGAGGGGCGCGCCGAGGTGGTCGGCGACGGCGGCCTCGTCGACAGCGAGGCCCAGGTCGGCAAACGCGAGGCTCGCCGCCGCGCAGATGGCCTTCTCGGAGTCGATGAGCGTGCCGTCGAGGTCGAAGACGACGGCGACGACGTCGTCGTGCCGCAGGCTGCCCGTCTGCGCCGGGATCGACCGATCAACCACGACGACGACGACGCAGACCGCGCAGGCCGGCGAGGCCCAGCAGCATCGCCACCGGAGCCGTCGGCGTGGCGTCGCCGCTCTCGCTGCAGCCGCAGAAGCCGCCGCGCGCGATCGACAGGCACTGGCCGTCGAAGTCGAGCACGCGCACCTCGTCGATGCCGCCCTCGAGGGTGCCGCTCTGGCTGTCGAAGACGAAGCGGGCCGAGACCTTCTCCGGGACGTTGCCGAAGGCGTCGCGGATGCTCACGCGGCCGATGACCCAGCCATGGAAGCTGTCGGTGATCTCCTTCGCCGTCACGAAGGTCTCCTCGCCGTCGGCCGAGAGCTGCACGAGCAGGGCGTCGCCCTCGGCGCCGTCGAGCCAGTAGGCAAAGCGGATCTCGGGGTCGCGCGTGCCGGCGAGCTCGAAGGTCGGCGACCACAGCGAGGTGTCGCCGTCGAGCTCGGCGCCGTCGCCCGGGTCGTTGTCGAGGAGGTTCGGCACGTGGTCGGTGCCGGGGCCGGTGATGAAGGCGCCGTCGTTGTCGAGGGAGGCGTCGCGCTCGGGGCTGCGCTGGCTCATGTCGCAGGTCAGCTCGACCTTCGGCGTGTAGACGAGGGCGCCGTCGCGACGGTTGCCGGCGGTGTCCTTCTCGTCGACGTTGGTGAAGAAGCCGTTGTCGTCGCTGCCAAAGGACTCGGAGAAGAGGGTCTTGTAGCCGGGGAAGAGGAAGATCTCCTGGCTCACGCTGGCGGCGTTGTCGGCATCCAGCGTCGCCTGCACGATGAGGCCGGCGCCGCAGGGGTAGTCGCTGCCGAGCTCGAGGTCGAAGCTCACGGTCTTCTCGCCATCCTCGTCGACGTCGCCAACGTCGAAGGTGGCCGGAATCGTCACCTGCTCGGCGCCGCTGCCGACGGCGGTGAGGGAGACGACGGCGCCGGTGACGTCGTCGCCGCTGGCCTTCACGGTGAGGCTGATCTTCGCCGTGCCGCCCGGCTGCAGGCTCTCGCCGTCGTGCTCGACGAGGCCGCCGGTGAGCTCCTGCTGGGCGTGCTCACAGCCGCGGTCGAGGTCGGTGCAGAGCTTCATCGTCTTGTTGGTGCGGTCGAGCCACCAGGCCTCCCAGGTCTCGAGGACGGTGTTGAGCTCGCTGGCGATGCCCTCGGCCTGGGCGATCGTCTGGCCCGGGCGGGTGACGAGGACGATGGCCTGGCGGAAGGTCTTCTGGGTGTTGTCCGGGTCGGGGCAGCGGTTGCCCTCGGCGTCGACCACGTCCTGGATCGAGACGGGCACCTTCGCGCCCAGCGCGCCGAGGTCCATGCCGTTGGCGTCGAGGAGGCCGTCGGAGGGCAGCTGCAGCACCGCGTCGGCGGGGATGCGCTGGCCGTTGACGCCAAGCAGGTCGCGGCCCCGCACGTCGAAGGTCGCCTGATCGATGACGTAGAACGGCTTCGCGGCGGCCACCGGCAGCGCACCGATCGTGTAGAGGTCGAGGGTGCTGAAGCGGTCCATGTCGCCGACGAGCTCGAAGCGGTCCGGGTCCTCATCCGACCAGTCCCAGCCGTCCATCACGCTGGCGTCGGTGTCGACGAAGGCGGCCCAGTGCGAGCTGTCCCGGCCGAGCAGCAGATTGCTCACGTTGTCGGACCGGGGATCGACGAAGCGCAGGCCGGAGCCCCAGCGGTGCGCGACCTCCTGGCCCAGCGTCGAGAACACGCCCGAATCGAAGCTCGTGAAGGGGTGCACGACGCCGTCGTAGTTGCGGTCCCAGTCCTGCCACGTCGCCAGGGAGTTCATGAACACGAAGCCCTGGAGGTTCGGCACCTGCCCCTCGAACTGGTCGAAGAGGCAGCCGAAGGTCTTGCCCTGGTTGAAGTTGCACTCGCCGAGGCCGTCGACGTCCTGCTTGAGGGGGAAGTAGTAGGCGGCGACGTTGGCGTCGTTGAAGGTCGTGAAGACCGTGACGAAGTCGAACTCGGTGCCGAAGGTGCCGAGCACCTGCTGCATCACCTGGATGGCGCCGTTGTTGTGGTCGAAGCCGATGCCGTTTTGCGTCTGCGCGGCGAGGCGGTCGCCCTCGATGATGAACACGCGGCCGCGGACGGCGGTGGCGGCGTTGGGCAGCATCGGCGCCTCGGGCGACTGGAGCACCGGGTCGCCGACGAAGGGTGGCATCACCGCCTCGAGCTCGTTGAGGACGCTCGCCGGGATGCGGGGCATCGCGGTGCGCTCGATCCACTTGCGGTCGACAACGCCAGGGCGCTTGCTGCGCAGCAGGCGTGGGTGGCGGGCGTCGGACACCATCAGCTCGTCGTCGACCGGCACCACCGCCTGGTGCCCGCGGGCCACCGGGACCGGTCGCTTGCCCGGCTGCACGACGGGCGGGGTCGGCTGGGCGGCGGCGGTGGTGGCGAGCAGGGCGGAGGTGAGGGCGAGGGTCCGGACACGGCGACGCGACATGAAACACCTTCAGGCGATCACCGCACGCACGAAACCGTGCGGGCGGTGCACAACAAGACCACCAGTCCTCACATCGCAGCACATGGAGTGCCAGCACCCCTCGGATGTTTGACCGATGGGCCAGACGTTCAGCGGTCGTCGATCCGGCCGCGCAGCATCGCGTCGATGTCGGCGGCGAAGGCGTCGTCGTCGGTCCGCAGCCAGACGTTGTCCATGCCGGCGACGCGCAGGATGGCCTTCACCGTCAGCGAGACGTTGGCGTCGTGGCCGAGGTGGATCGTGCCGTGCGTGATGCGGCCCAGCAGCCGCCGGCCCCACGCCGCCGTCTGCATCCGCTTCGGCAACGCCGCCGCCGGCGTGGCGTCCTTCACGTCGAGGGCCACGAAGCGTGGCGTGCCGTCGCTGGCGAAGCGGTCGTCGAGCCAGGCCCGCCAGATCGGGTTCTTCTCGTCGTCGAGGGCGCCGACGATGCGGACGCCGACGACGTCGCCGCGGCGCCAGACGGAAAAGAAGCCGCCGTCATGCAGGCGGGCGTCGTCGACGAAGAGGGCGCCGTCAGTGGCCATGCGCGCCACCGGTCGCGGGGACGTGCCCGTCGAGGGTGACGTCGGCGTGGCCGTCGCGGCGGAAGCTCACGGTGTAGATGGGCAGGCCCGGCGCCAGCCGCTGCAGCGTCGCCAGCAGCTGTTGCTGTCCCAGCCGCTCCACCTCGGTGAGCAGGGCGTCGCGGCGACCACCACGCAGGTCGACGACGTCGTCCTGCAGGGCGAGGAATTCCACCAGCTCGCGACGGAGCCAGCTCGACACCTGCGGGTGGTTCACGAACATCTGCTGCGCGCCCGTCGACGGCGACACGAGGGGGATCGTCGAGAAGCCATGCAGGCCGCCATCGACGACGACGTTGAGGACCGCGCCCTCCTTGTGGCCGCCGCCGAGAGTGACGTACTCGGCCTCGAGGGCACCCTGCCAGCGCAGCGAGAGGAAACGCCGCAGGAAGTGCTCGACGAGGACGCCGCGGGTGCCGTAGTCGAGGGCGTGCTGCCACTGCAGGCGCAGGTGGCCGCAGCCGATGTGCTCGGGTCGGATCCACACGTCGAGCAGTGCCTCGCGCAGCGCCGGCGGCGGCCGCAGCAGGAACCGTCGCCACTCGTGCGAGTGCCACACGCCGCGCAGGGCGTCGTCGAAGCGGTGGTCGGCGCGCAGCGACTTCACGAACGCGTTGCCGGCCGACACATCGCTGTGGACGTAGAAGCGACCGAAGGTGTCGAGGCGTCGACGGAGCAGGCGCTCCAGCGCGCGGTCGTCGAGGTGCTGGCCGGTCACGCGCTCGAGGGCCGCGAGGGCCAGCATGAACTCGCCGCCGTCGCCGCCGGGGGTGCCGATCACGCCGGTGTCGTCGCGGCCGTCGACGCACGACAGGCGCCCGTGCAGCAGCAGGGCCGCGAGCTTCATCATGCGGACGGCGAAGGGGTCGCCGATGTGGGCGCGGACGTCGTCGATGTCGAGGTGCCGCGACGTCGGCTCCGGCGGCGGCGCCAGCGGCCGCAGCTGGCCCCGGCGCTCGAGGATCCGACGGTCGCGCGTCGTCGCAAAGCCCTGGGCCCGCCAGGCGAGCACGCCGCCGCGCAGGGCGGCCACCATGCGCAGGCCCCGCTGCTCGAGGCGGTGGGCGAGGGCCATCGAGCGCTCGTCGCCCTGGGCGATGAGCACGAGGGGCTCGTCGCGGCCGAGCCGCGCGATGACGTCGTCGGTGAAGTCGTCGAGGGGCACGAAGTCGCTGCCGGGGATCGAGCCGGTGGCGCCGACGACCTCGGCGGGCGTGCGGATGTCGACGAGACGGACGGCGCGGCCGGCGCCGGCGACGAAGACCGGGTCGAGCAGCGGCGCCCCCGACGGCGAGCGATCGAGCGCCGAGATCCAGTTCACGCGAAAGAGGCGCACCGCCTGCGGCAGGACCCCGATCTCGGGGACGAGCGGGTCGTCGCCGGCGATGGCGCGCTCATGCTCGCGCTGCCGCCGCGCCTCGCGGACGTCGTCATCGTCGACGACGGGGTCGGTGGAGTCGGGGTCGGTCGGGAGGGCGGTGGCGACGTCGGACATCGCGGCCAGTGTGGTTCGAACCCGCCGCCGCAGGGAAGGTGTCCCGCGCCCGGCGGGAGGGCCGCTGCCATCGGCTGTGGTCGTGGTCAAGCGGAACGTGCAAAAGACTTGATTTCCGTCCGGCCTTTGTGCACCGTGCTGCACAGTATGTCGCCTCCACCGCGAGCGGCCAGGCCTCCATCAGGCCCGCTGTCGTCCGCGATCACGCCGGAAAGCGGTGTGAATCCATGGCCTTCGGCGATGGATCGTGTGGTTCGGACTTCGGCCGGTGCCGAAGGCAGGGGACGCTGATGACACAAAGAGTCATCAGCGGGACCGTCCAAAAGGACGGTCTGACGTGAGCGAGGGAGTCAGCGCCTGATGAAACACAAAGCGCATCTGGGAGCGACCACGCAGAAGACCGTGGTGATCGAACAGGGGCTGGTGCAGCGCTTCGTCGATGCCCTCGAGCTGCAGGACCCGCTGTCGAAGGACGCCGACGCCGCCCGCGCTGCTGGCCTCCCCGGACTGCTCCTCCCCCAGTCGGCGGCCGCCGCCCTGGGGGACTTCGCCCAGCTCCTCGGTCTGCTCGAGTTGAAGCCCAAGCAGGTGCTGCACTCCCGCGAGCAGGTCCAGGTCTTCGTGCCGGTCTGTGTCGGTGATGAACTCACCGTGACGACGACGCTGCGCGATCTCTACGAGCAGCAGGTCGGCGGCAACCCGATGGGCTTCGTGACCATCGACGTCGTCGGCGCCGCGAAGAAGGGCGACATCCGCTTCGAGGCCCAGCGCGTGCTGGCCATCCGCGGCGGCTTCCCCCGTCGCTGACCCCATCTCTTTCGGCGGCTTCGGGCCGCCGCTTCATTGAAGGAAGGGGCCCACATGCCTCGCCTGTACTGGGACACCATCGAGCTCGGCGACCCCGTCGCCCCCCTGCAGAAGCCCGCCGTCACGCGCGTGCACATCGCGAAGTTTGCCGGCGCCTCGCAGGACTGGAGCCCGCTCCACCTCGACGACGACTTCGCCAAGAGCGCCGGCTACGGCAGCGTCTTCGCCCACGGCGCCATCTCCCTCGGCTTCGCCGTCGAGGCGGTGCAGCGCTGGCTGGAGAACGGCCGGGTGCTGCAGTCGACGGCCACCTTCCAGAAGCTCGTGTGGCCGGGTGACATCCTCACCGCCAAGGGCGTCGTGGTGAACCGCTACGAGCACAACGGCGAGGCGCGCGTCGACGTCGACGTCTGGGCCGAGAACCAGAACCACGACATCGTCATGAAGGGGCAGCTCACCTGCCTGCTGTGGCGCAACGACAAGGAAGAGAAGAAGGCGAAGGGGCCGTGGCCGACGGTCAGCCCCGAGACGATTGCCGAGCGGCGGACGGCCAAGCCGGTGCCGAAGAGCGACGTCGAGGCCCAGAAGGCCCGTCTTGAGGCCGCTGCCCAGCAGGCCCAGGCGGCGACGCACGCTGCCGAGGCCAAGAAGCCCATCAAGCCGGCGAAGCCGGCGGCGGCGCCGGTGAAGCCGGCCCCGATGGCGGCGCCCGCGAAGCCCGCGGCGGCCCCGGCGAAGCCGGTGGCGGCGCCGGCGAAGCCCGCGGCGGCTCCGGCGAAGCCTGTGGCGGCGCCCGCGAAGCCTGCGGCGGCCCCGGCGAAGGCTGCAGCGCCGGCGAAGCCTGCGGCGGCCCCGGCGAAGCCCGCGGCGGCTCCGGCGAAGGCGGCGGCGAAGCCTGCCCCGAAGGCGGCTCCGGCGAAGCCGGCAGCGGCCCCGGCGAAGCCCGCGCCGAAGGCGCCGGCCAAGCCCGCGCCGGCGAAGGCGCCAGCGAAGCCTGCACCGGCGAAGGCACCGGCGAAGCCTGCACCGGCGAAGGCGCCGGCGAAGCCCGCGCCGAAGGCGCCGGCGAAGCCCGCGCCGAAGGCGCCGGCGAAGCCCGCGCCGAAGGCGCCGGCGAAGCCCGCCAAGAAGAAGAAGTAGGCGCGATCGCGATCGCGATGCCAGACACGCGGGGCCCTGGCCCCGCGTGTCGCGTTCTGGACCCGGATCGCGGCGGGCGCCGGGCGCACCTCGCCCCCTGGGCCCTCCCACGGGCAGGTGTCCAGCGCGCGCCCTCCCCCACGCACGCCTCCGGCAGGGCGGGCGCCGCAGCGTCCACCCCGACGAAGATCCACCACCACCCCGGACCCGCGGTCACCCGCGCCGGGCCTGCACACCATTGACCGGCGGCCGCGCCCACCGGGACCGGCGCTGGCGTGGGCGCGGCCGCGCCACCACCGGTCTGTGGAACCGCCGATCTCCACGGCAGATCTGTGCATGGACCGCATCCGGCTGCGCCCGGACACCAGATCCGCCCATCATCCGATGTGGGTGCGCACCTACATCCCCGTACGATGCAGCCATGCACCGACTCGGGACCGCTGCCCTCGTCCTCGCCGTCACCGGCTGCACCGCCGAGCAGATCCTCGATGAGCGCGATGGCGCCGCCGTCGTCGTCACCGCGCCGGCCGCGGCGATGCCCGAGTCCGACCACGTCCCCGCCCACCGCGTCGTCCTCGCCGACGCCGACGGCCTCGAGCACCACCTCCCCGCCGCCCGCGCCGCCGTCCTGTGGCCCCGCGCCGGCGTCACCGGCGCCCCGCGCGTCGCGGCCGTCGACGCCGACGCGCGCCTCGTCCTCGTCGAGGGCGGCCGCCGTCGCCCACTGCTCGACCACGTCGTCGGCGCCCCCGTCGTCGTCGATGCGCGCCAGCTGCTGGCGGCCCGCGAGACGGAGCCGGGCGAGACCGACCTCTGGCTCGTTGGCGACGACGGCACCCCGCCCCGCGCCCTCGCCGCCTCCCCCGGCGCCGACGACAGCCCGCAGGTCCTGCCCGACGGCCGCGTCGTCTTCGTCTCGGGCCGCAGCGGCGTGGCCTCGCTGTGGATCGTGGCGCCGACGCCGGGCGCCGCGCCCCGCCAGCTCACCAACATCGGCGAGCGCCCCGGCGCGCTGTCGTCGTCGTTCGTGCCGCCCCCCGAGGGCCCCATCGTCGTCGACGGCGGCGTGCTGTCGTTTCTGGACCAGGCCGGTGTCCGCCACACCGTCGCCCTCGACGAGGTGCGCCAGTGAACCGCGTCCTCCTCGCCCTCACCCTCGTCGTCGCCGCTGCGCCCGCGCTGGCGCAGGACTACCGTTCACCGATCATCACGCCGGCGTCGGGTACGGCGCCCTACGTCACCGCCTACCGCGACGACGACAGCAGCGGCGCGAAGAAGGACTTCACCTGCGGCAGCCACACCTACAACGGCCACGGTGGCACCGACATCGGCATCGGCGGCTTCGGCGTCATGGACGCCGGCAGCCGTGACGTCGTCGCTGCCGCCGACGGCACCGTCTCGGCCGTGCAGGATGGCTGCTCCGATCGCTGCACCTCGGGCAGCTGCGGCTGCGGCGGCGGCTTCGGCAACTACGTCCGCATCGACCACGCCGACGGCAAGCGCACCTACTACGCGCACCTGAAGACCAACTCGCTGCGCGTGCAGAACGGCCAGCGCGTCACCTGCGGCACCGTCCTTGGCAAGGTCGGCTCGTCGGGCAACTCGACGGGGCCGCACCTGCACTTCGAGGTGCGCTTCAGCAACAACGCCTCCGACGACCCCTTCGCCGGCAGCTGCGGCGGCCCGACCTCGTACTGGGTCTCCCAGGGCGCCTACCGCGCGCTGCCGTCGTCGACGTGTGAGGGCGGCGCCGCGCCGCCGCCGCCCGCGCCGACGACGGGCACGCTGCGCGGCGTCGTCTTCGAGGACAAGGGCACTGGCACCGCCGACATGAGCACCCGCCTCGCCGGCGCCACCGTCGCCGTCGTGAGCCCGGCCATGAGCACCACCGCCGCCGGCGCCGACGCCGAGTGGAGCTTCGACGTCGCCACCGGCCCCCGCACGGTGCGCGTGAGCGCCCCCGGCTACGTCACCGCCGAGCGCACCTGCGACGTCGCTGGCGACGAGACCTGGTGCTCCGTCGGCCTCGTGCGGGTGCCCGCCCCCGAGCCGGAGCCGGAGCCGGAGCAGGAGCCCGAGCCCGAGCCCGAGCCCGCCGAGGGTGAAGGCGAAGGCGAAGGCGAAGGCGAGGCCTTCCCCGGCGACGACAAGCCCGAGGACCCGGGCCTCCCCGGCGACGAGGGCACCGTCGATTCCGAGGGCGCCCCCCAGGCGGGCGGTCCCCTCGAGGCGCCCATCGTCACCGCCGACAGCTGCGCCCAGACCTCGTCGACGCCGGCGCTTGCGTTGCTGCCGGTGCTCGGGCTCGCGCTGCGCCGTCGTCGTCGCTGACGCGCACGCCGTGCGCGCGTGTCACGAGCTTCCGACGGATGCGCCGGCGCCACCCGCACCATGTCGCCGACGCTGACGACGGCGTCCTCCCGGCCATGCCCCCTTCGCTCGCGCCGTCCCGCCGCTGAACGCGGTGTTCCACACGTTCCATCCGAAACGGCCCGCCCGCCGTCGTCGGGGTCGCCGCCGCATCCGGACGCGGCGCCGACGCTGGCACGACGCTCGCCTTGACCCGGCACCCCCTCGGAGGTCGCCATGGTCACCGGCATCAAGAACACCCGCACTGCTCTTCCCACCTCCACGTCGTCGACGACGGCGACGGCGACGACGTCTGCCGCGCCCGGCACCGTCGACGACGCTCCCGACATCGGCACCGGCGCCGGCGACACCGACCTCGCCGCACGTCGTCGGGCCATCGACAGCGCCGCCGCCGGGATTACCGCCGAGATGCAGGGCACGATCGTGACCGACGCCGAGGCCAGCGACGCCGTGGCCTCGCTGCAGGCCCTGCCGGCCGGCGATGCCCGCCTCGCCCTCGAGCTGCTCGCCGAAAACGGCGCCCTCGAGACCCTCGCCGACAACGTCGACGACCGCAGCCGTCGCGCCCTTGTCGACGTCATGATCGCGTCGGGCTTTGTCGGCAGCGAGGCCGGCCGCCTGCGCGGGCCGACGACGACGACGGGGCCGCAGCCGCCGACGCCGCCCACCTTCGCGAGCGTCGATGTGTACGGCGCCGCCACGAAGGCCATGCTGCACGAGGAGAACCTCGCCCGCCTCGACGGCTTCCGCGCCGCCTTCGACGCCTACCGCGGCGACTACCAGCAGGCCGTGCGCGGCGTGAAGAGCTTCGAGGCGCTGCGGGCCCTCGGTCCCATCGCCGAGCCGACGATGCCGCTGCGGGAGCCGGGCACCCGTGGCGACGTCCCCCACGCGTGGGCGAAGCGGGCCGGCACCGCGCCCGACGTCGAGACCGGCCGCGTCCTCACCGACACCATCTACCGCCTCAACGGCCAGAGCCCGCCCGGCGTCGACATGACCATCGAGGGCACGGTGAAGCTCGGCTTCCTCGAGCACACCGACAAGGTCACGCTTGAGCGCTCCGGCGCCGTCGAGCGGGAGTCGAAGACGAAGGTCAACGTCCACGTCGTCGAGCACGAGACGAAGCAGACGACGCGGGATGGCAGGACCACCACCTCGTCGGAGGTGGCCGTCGGGCTCGACGCGAAGGGCAACAAGCTCATGGTGGGTCCGGGCGGCCTCGAGGGCGAGCTCGACACCGGCGGCGTGAAGGGCAAGCTCAAGCTCGGCGAGGACGAGGTCGTCGTCGGCGGTGGTGTGAAGGGCATCGGCCTCGAGGCCTCGGTGAAGCAGGCCCGTGACAGTCACGGCCACGCCCGCACGACGGCGACGCTCAAGGTCGAAGCGGACCACGTCACGGCCACCGGCGGTCTCGACAGCGACGGCGGCCTGATCGTCGGCGTCGGCATCGACAGCGACCACCTCGAGGCCCAGCTCGAGATGACGACGCAGCTCACCTCGCAGGCCGACTACGCCCGCGCCTTCGCCGCCATCGACGGCGACGTCTTCTCGAACCCGCCCCCGGAGCTGGCGCGCGGCGAGAGGTGGTCGAGCCTCTCGGCCGACGAGGCGGCTGCGTACGCCTTCTACGGCTGGACCCGCGAACGCTGGGACGGGCGCCTGCAGCAGGGCGCGCAGCTCGCCTCGGCCCGCGTCGGCGGTCGCTGACATCGTCGTTCCTCCACCATCCCGCCCACCTCCACCCGCCCAGGAGAACCCCATGTCCATCATCGCCTGTCCCCGCCACGGCCTCGTCGGCGAGCTCAGCGTCGCCTGGGAGACCGAGGGCGACACCCTGCGCGCCGCCCGCAGCGGCGCCATCGACGCCGCCATCGTGCTGGAGGCCGACCTCGTCCGTCTGGTGGTCGACGGCGTGGTGGTCGCCTGGGACAGCAGCGAGGGCGTCGTCGTCGACGGCGAGGACATCCAGTGCTTCTCCGGCGAAGAGCTCTGCGACGTCGGCTGTGCCGACGTCGACGGCGAGAGCCTCGTGGGCGACGACGCCGACCTCGGGAGCGACATCTGAAGGGCTGACGCAGGACCTGTCCCGCCTGCCCGGTGGATCCCGGGACGGGACGTGGGGCATATGGTGGGAGGCGGTGCCGGCACGAACGCCGACACCGCCTTTCCTGCTGCCCGGGGTCTGTCGTCGTGCGCCACCTGTCCGCTGTGCTGCAGGAGACTCTTGCCCGCCTGCGGAAGCGGCGCGGCTTCTCGGCCACGGCCGACCTTGAGGCCCGGCTCGCGCTGCTGACGTCGTACTTCGCCGGCACCGGTGTGCAGGCCGCCGTCGTCGGGGTCAGCGGGGGCGTCGACTCCGCCGTCGTCGTCGCCCTGCTGGGGCGCGTGCTGCGCCAGCCCGGCTCGCCGCTGCGTCGGGTGGGGGCCGCGCTGCTCCCCGTCGACGTCGAGGCCGGCGTCACCGGGCAGGACCGCGCCACCGCGCGCGGGCGCCTGGCGGCCGAGGCCGCGGGCGTCGACGTCGTCACCGTGCCGTTGGCGGCGGCCCATCGGGCGACACTGCAGGCGCTCGCGTCGGCCACGGCGGTGGCGCCGACTGCGTTTTCCGCCGGGCAGCTTGTGTCGACGATCCGCACGCCCGCCCTCTACGGCCTCGCGACGCTGTGGAGCCAGCAGGGCACGCCCGCCGTCGTCGTGGGCACCACGAACCGCGACGAGGGTGGCTTCCTCGGCTTCTTCGGCAAGGCCTCCGACGGCATGGTCGACGTGCAGCCCATCGGCGACCTGCACAAGTCCGAGGTGCGGGCCCTCGCGCGCCTGCTCGGGGTGCCCGACGAGATCGTGCAGGCCGTGCCCACCGGCGACACCTTCGACGGCCGCGTCGACGAGGACATGATCGGGGCCGACTACGACGCCGTCGAGCTCGTCGGCCTCTGGCGCGCAGCCCCCGACGACGTCCGCGCGCAGCTCGCCGCGCCGTGGGACGCGTCGACCCGTGAGGACTTCGCGGCGCTGCGGGCCCTGCTCGACGAGCGCCACGCCCGAAACGCCCACAAATACGTCGGTGCCTCTCCAGCCGTCGGCCTCGACGTCTGGCCCCGCGCCATCCCGGGCGGCTGGCGTGACGACGACGCCCACGACGATCCCGCCGCCTGGCGGCGTCCGCCCGCTGCGCCGGAGCGCTTCGTCGGCCTCGCGCCCTCGCCCACGCTGCCGCCGTCATTGCCGCCGCCCGGGCCCCCGACGCCGACGTCGGCGACGCCGGTGCCCGGCCTCGCGGGGCTGGCCGTCACCATCGACGACGTCCTCGACGACGACACCTGCCGGGCCCTCGCGCAGGCGGCGGCGCAGGCGACGCGCGTCGCCGTCGACGCACACGGCCGGCCGACGGCCTCGACGACGTCGCCGTCGACGCGGCTGTCGTGGTGGGACCCGGTGCTGGCGGAGCGGCTGTGGGAGCAGCTGCGCGGCGCGATCCCGCCGGTGCGCGTCGTCCGCGACGACGACGCCATCGACAGCGGCGAGCCCGGGGCGCCCGGCGACCGCTGGCCCGTGTGGCGCCCCGTCGGCGTGAGCCCCTATGTGCGTGTGCTCGTTGGCGAAGCGGGGCAGTGGCTCGTGCCCCACGTCGACACCGCGTTCGACGTCGGCGATGGCCTGCACCGCACGCTCCAGAGCGTGCTCATCGCCATCGACGTCCCCGACCCGATGGCGGGTGGCCGGACGCGTTTCCTCGTCGATCCCTGGCGCCACCTGCCGGTCGCCGAGCGGCCCCTCCTCGACGAGCCGGTGCCGGCGGCGGCCCACCGCGTGCTCGCTGCCGTGACCCACCGGCGCGGTCGCGCCCTCGTGTTCGACCACCGCCTGCTGCACGAGCAGGAAACCTTCGACGGTCCCGGCGTGCGGGTCCTCCTCCGCACCGACATCGTGTATCGCCGCTGCGCGCCGCGCGCGCTGTCGCCGCCGTCGACGACGCCGGCCCCGCCGACACCTGCTGCGACGATGACAGCGACGACGACGACGATCACGCGCCAGGCCGCGCTCATCCGTCGGGACCCGTTCTACTGCACGCTCGACGACGACGCTGCCGTCCGCGCCGGCTTCTTCGACGACGACGGCCCGCTGTCGCGCGATGCCGTGGAGGACAACGTCGCCTTCCTCGCGACGCCGCTGCACAAGGTGGTGCGGGCCCTGCGGGCGCTCGACGATGGCGATCGCCGCCCGCGCGCGGTCCTCGTCGCGGCGGGGCCTTGAGCCCGGTGCACCACGGCCACCTCGGGATGATGGACCGGGCACGCGCCGCCCTCGAGGCCCGCGGGGTCGCCGTCGTCGGAGGCTTCCTCGCCCCGGACCACGACGCCTACGTGCGGCGAAAGACGCCGTCGTCTCCATCGGCGGCGAACCGCGTGCGACTCGCCGAGGCCGCCGTCGCCGACAGCGACTGGCTCGCCATCGACCCCTGGCCCGCCCTCGTCATGCGCCGGGCGGTCAACTTCACCGAGGTCGTCGAGCACCTCGGGGCGACGCTGTCGCGCTGGATCCCGTCGGCGCGGCCGCTGCGGGTCGTGTTCGTCTGCGGCGGCGACAACGCCCGCTTCGCGCACGCCTTCGCGCACCGCGGCCACGTCGTCGTCGTGGGACGTCATGGCGCCGACGAGGTGATGGCGCAGGAGCGGGCGCGCGCCGACGACGATCCGGCGATGCGCGTCGCCATGGCGCGGGGCCGGGTCGTCTTCGTCGACGAGGCGCCGGTGGCGGCGTCGTCGAGCGCGATCCGCGCCGGCGACCTGGAGCACCTGCCGGCGGCCGTCCGCGCCCACCTCGTCGTCGCGCCCGCCCCATCGTCGCCGGCGCGCTACGAGCTGCGCGACGAGGGCCGCTTCGCCGTCGAGCCCTTCCTCGCCGGCCGCGAGGAGGCGCAGGTCCTGCGCGCCTGGCAGCGCTTCGTCGACGACGTCACGGCGGCGTTCTCGGCGGCGCTGCCCGACGTCACGGTGGTGGTGACGGCGGCGGACACGCAGCGGGCGGCGGTGGCTGGGCGCCTCGCGCCCCACGCGGGCCTGCCCGTCGTCTCTCTCGACCCGTGCACGGTCGCCGACCACGCCCTCGCGGTGTCACGCTGCTTCGAGCTCGGCGGCGACGACGAGGCCCCCGCCCTCGTGCCCCGGCCCGGCGCGCCGCCCCTCTCCCGGCAGCTCGCGCAGCTGCCGCCCGGTCCCCTCGTGCTCCTCGACGACGACGTCGCCACCGGCACGACGCTGCGGGCCGTGCAGGCGGCGCTGCCGGCGACGACGACGGTGGCGGCGACCGTGGCGCTGTCGACGACGACCGTCCGCGATCGCGTCGACATCCGGGACCTGCTGCCCGGCGCCCACGCCGCGGGCCTCGTCGTGCGCATGCCCGACGGCGCCATCGCCCGCGTCCCCTATCTGTGGCCCTGGGTACGGCTGGCCCGGCGCGCCTCCGTCGACGTCGACGTCGAGCAGACGTTGACGCAGCGCCTGCTCACCCACGCCGCGGACTTCTTCGACGCCATCAGGCCCGCGCCAACGGTCGCCGACGCCGACGCCGCCCAGCGGGTCTGGCTCGAGCGCGTCGGCTTCGCTGCCGACACGCGCCTCGCCGACGTGTGCGCGTGGCACCTCGCCCGGCTGCCGGGCGGCGCTCCATGAGCACGCCGGTGGACGAGCTGCTGCGGCCCGGGCCCGACGTGCCGTGGCAGCCGTCGTCTTCGTCCTCACGCGCGCGCGCCGCGGCCCTGTGCGCCCGCGCCTTCCACGACGACCCGCTGCAGCGGGCGCTCCTCCCCGACGCGCGGCGGCGCGGGGCCGCCCTGCAGGCGCTCTTCGCCTACCGCCTCGCCTGCCTGCCGGACCACGTCGTCCACCTCGACGACGGCGACCTCGCGCCGGCGGCGGTGATGGTGGCGGCGCGGTCGACCGATCCCGAGCCGCTGTTCGTGCCGCAGGCCCTGCCACAGCTCGCCCGCCTGCTCATGACGGTCCCGCCGTCGACGCTGCGAAGGCTCGCCCGCAGCCACGACGTCGCCGTCTCGCTGCGGCAGGCGCTGGGGCCCCACGTGCTCCTCGACGTCATCGCCGTCGACGACGCGGCCCGGGGGCGTGGCCACGCCGGTCGACTCATCCGGGCCCTGCGCGGCCGCGCCGCCGCCGTCGGCCTGCCCGTCGTGCTCGAGACCCAACAACCGGACAACGTCGCCCTCTACCAGCACCTCGGCTTCGCGGTCATCGCTGAGCAGCGCCTGCCGGATCCAGACGTCCTCCACGTCGTCATGCGGGCGTCCGGCTGAGGGCCGGCGGGCCCCGCAGACCGCGTGGCGCGGGCATCCGTTAGCATGCCCCGTCTGCGCCCCGACCCGGGGCGCGGCAGCGCCGTTCATCAGCGCCAGCCGATGAACGGGTATCCAGGTCCTGACACGCGACGCGTGTCCAGGAACTCGCGAAGGAGCGCCACGTCCATGTGGGTCTATCTTGCCAGTCTCGTCGTCGGCGCAGCGGCGTCGTCGGGGCCCGACCTCGTCGAGCGGGCCGTGCCGATCGAGCTTCCCGTCGCCGAGGTCATGGTCTTTTCCGATCGCGCGCGGGTGACCCGCCGCGGCCCCGTGAAGGGCAGCGGTCTGCAGGTGCTGCGCCTGCCAGACCTGCCGGGCAGCACGTTGCCGGGCTCGGTGCGGGTGACGTCGTCGTCGGGCACGGTGCTGCGCGTCGAGACGGCGCCGGTGGAGCGCGAGCGCTGGGGCATTGATCAGGTCGACGCCTGGATCGCGCAACTCGAGGAGGGCCAGGACCAGCTCGCCGTGCTCGACGGCAAGCAATCGGCGGTGCGACAGGAATTGTCGCTGCTCGCGGGGCTCACGGCGGCGCCGCCGCTGCCCGAGAAGGACCGCGCCGGCAAGGTGCTGTCGCCGTCGCCGGAGGCCTGGCGTGAGGCCCAGGACCGCCTCGCCCGTCGTCGCGCGACGCTGCGCACGCAGGAGCAGGCCCTCGAGGTGGAGCAGCGCGGCATCGCGGCCCGCCTGCAGAAGATCCAGCAGGAGGTCCAGGCCCGGAACCTCGGCGCCTTCACCGACCGCAAGATGCAGGTCCTCGTCATCCTCGACGGTGGCGGCAGCCTCGACGTCGAGTACGCCGTCCCCGGCGCGTTCTGGAAGCCGGCCTACGAGCTGGCCTTCGACCCCGACAAGGGTCAGGTGTCCCTCGCCGTCGCCGGCCTCGTCACCCAGGCCACCGGCGAAGACTGGGACGGCGTGAAGCTGCGCCTGTCGACGGCGATCCCGGGCCAGGACATCGACCTGCCGAAGCTCCGCACCTGGACCCTCGCCGACGACCGCGAGTACGTCCCCACGCCGACGGCGCGGGCGACGCCACGCACGACGCGACCCTTCTCGCCGCCGACGCCGCGCCCACGTGCCGCCGAGCTCGAGAAGGCCGCCGACCGCGCCCTCCTCACGCAGCGCACCCAGCACCTGCTCGCGCTCGCCAGCGGCGCCATTGGCGGCGAAGGACGTCGTGGCGGTGTGGCCAGCGTCGGGTCGCCGCCGCCGCCCCCGCCGCCGCCGTCGTACAGCAAGCGCACCGAGATCAGCTTCGACGACGCCAGCATCGAGGGCGACCTCGTGTCGCCCGACGGCGCGTACCTCGCCGCCGACGAGGCCGAGGCGATGCCGATGGCGCCGGAGCCGATGCCGGCGATGGCGCCAGCGCCGATGGCGCCGGGGCGCGCCATGGATGTCGAGCGGACGACGTCGACGTCGGCGCGGCGGGATCAGGGGCCGTCGACGCGCGCCCAACGCCTCGCGATGCGCTCGGGGATGACCTGGAGCCGGCCGAGCCTCGGCGATCCCCTGCTGCCGGCGGTGAGCGCCGGCGGCTTCGACTGGGTCTATGACGCGCCGCTGCCGGCGACCGTGCCGAGCAACGCTTCGGGCCTGCGGGTGCCGCTCGCGGTGCGCACCGCCCCGACGTCGACGTTCTACGAGGCGACGCCGGCGCTGGCGACGACGGCCTACCTGAAGGCGACGCTCAAGAACGGCGCGAAGCTCCCGATCCTCGCCGGCCCCGCCAACATCTTCGTGAAGGGCACCTTCGCCGGCGACGCCCAGCTCGCCACCACCGGCCCCGGCGGCACCGTCGAGCTGCCGCTCGGCGCCGACGAGGACATCCGGCTGACCCGCACCGTCATCCCGAACACGAAGCGTCAGGGCTTCGTGATCGGCGAGGAGGAGGTCACCGAGTACGCCGTGAAGATCGAGGTCGGCAACTACAAGAAGAGCGCCGTCACCGTGCGCCTCGTCGACGTGCTGCCAAAGACCAACGTCGAGAAGATCAAGGTCGAGCTGGTGTCGACGACGCCGTCGCCGCAGACGCCGCCCGATGCCGATGGCCTGCTGCACTGGCACATCGACGTCCCCGCCGGCGCCACGAAGAGCGTGACCTTCACCTACCGCATCACCCGCCCGAAGGGCTGGAGGCTGTCGCAATGAGCCGCCTGCACCACACCCCCCTCCTCATCGCCGCGGCCCTCGCGCTGTCGTCGTCGTCGGTGCGCGCCCAGGCGGCCCCGAAGGGCGAGCGCATCGACCGCGTCGTTGTCTTCGCCGACCGCGCCGAGGTGTCGCGCGCCGCACCCGCCACCTGTCGCGACGGCGCCGCCTCGGTGACCTTCTCGCGCCTGCCCGACAGCGTCGACCCGCGCACGCTGCGGGGCGAGGCCAGCGGCGATGCCATCGTCGTCGGCGTGAGCACCACCGCCGTCATCGAGGAGGAGAACCTCGACGAGCGGGTGCGGGCGCTGCAGCAGGAGATCCGCGCCCTCGACGACCAGCTCGCCGCCTCGCAGCGGGCCCAGGCCGACGAGGACGAGCGTCAGCGCTCGGTCGGCTCCTACGGCACGTGGTTTCGCAGCGTCGTCGGCGAGGAGCTGCGCCAGCCGAAGCCCGACGTCGCCCGCTTCGAGCAGCTCTTGTCGATGATGACGGCGGAGTCGCAGACGGCGTCGTCGTCGCGGGTCGCCCGCCAGGCCGAGCAGCGGCGCCTTTCGCGCATGCGTGAGCGCCTCGTGAACCGCCTCGCGCGCCTGCAGCAGGGCCTCTCGGGCACGGCCCGCAACACTGGCGCCGTCGTCAGCGTCCGCTGCGGCGGCGACGCCTCGCCGACGGTGCGCCTCGCCTACGTGGTGCCCTCGGCGCGCTGGGCGCCCGAGTACGACCTGCGCTTCACCGGGCCGACCGGCAAGAAGGTCGGCGACGGCAGCGCGGTGCTCACCGTTGCCGGCGTGATCAGCCAGTCGAGCGGCGAAGACTGGGATGACGTCGAGATCTGGCTGTCGACAGCGAAGCCGAAGCTCGGTGGCGAGGCGCCCCTGCCGAACCCCATCTACGTCCGCGGCGTTCCCGACGAGAGTGAAAAGACCCTCGTGCAGGCCCAGGAGGAACGCGCCGCCGACCTCAAGGCGGGCCGCGGCAACGTTGCCACGGTGAAGAGCGCCCAGCTCGACGACGGCGGCAAGGCCTTCGTGCTCAAGCTGCCCCGCCGGGTGACGGTGCGCGCCGACGGTCGCCCCTACTGGTTCCCCGTCGACGACCTCACGACGAAGGCGCGCTCGTCGCTCGTCGCGGTGCCGGCGCTGTCGCCGTATGTCTACCAGGTGGCGTCGTGGGCGAACCCGGCGGCCTTCCCCCTCATCGAGGGCACGGTGCACGTCTACCGCGGCCGCACCTTCGTCGGCGACGCCACGCTCGAGTATCGCGCGCCGGGCGAGCCCATCGAGTTGTCCCTTGGTCTCGACGAGGAGATCATGCTCGAGCGCCAGGACATCCTGCACATGCAGAAGGAGGCCGGCTTCTTCTCCGACGACAAGTCCATCGCGCAGAGCTGGCGCACGATCCTGCACAACCGCAGCGAGGGCGACGTCGTCGTCGAGCTGCGCGAGCAGATCCCCGTGTCGAAGAACGCCGACATCAAGGTCCAGATCGAGCAGAAGGCGACGACCGCCGGCTACGGCCTCGACGGTGTCCGCGGGCACCTCACCTGGAAGGTGACGCTGAAGAAGGGCGCGAGGGAGGAGCGCGACCTCGCCTTCGCCATCGCCCTGCCGAAGGACTGGGCCGTGAACTAGCAGGTTGCTGAAAAAGGCCGCTTTGGGCCTTTTTCAGCAACCCTGCCAGGTACTTCTGGGCCTCGTCTCCGACGAGGCCGGATCAACACCTGGCAGGTGCTGAAAAATGCAAAGCCGTTTTTCAGCAGCCTGCTAGCCGGCCTGCTGGCCGAAGGTCCGGGCGCGCACGACCATGGCGACGTCCTCGACGGCGATGGCGACCTCGAGCGCGTCATCGCCGTCGCCATCTGCGGCCGCGCGCTCGACGGTGGCGACGACGGCGGAGCGGGAGCGCCGGTTCAGGGCCTCGCCGATCGCGTCGACGCCGTCGGGTTCGAAGCCATGGACGACGACGCGCGCCGGTCGGGCAATGTCGACGAGGGCGCGGGCCAGCTCCCGCGCCGGCTTCGTCCCCTTCTTCAGCACCTGCACGATGACCTCGTCGCCGAGGGCCCGCGTGAGCCGGTCGAGCTTGTGCACCGACACGTCGCCGCACTCGACCCACGCCGTCGGTCGCCCGTCGGCACCGACGACAACGACATCCGGCTTGTAGCCGACCACCCGCAGCGGCGCCTCGACCACGATGTCATCGCCGCCCGGGGCCTCCGCGGTCAGGAGGGCACCGAGGAGCTTGAGCACGACATGGTCGCGGCTTTCGCCGCTGCGCTTGTGCAGCGTGAGGGTGAAGGTGCGCCCCCACGCGCCACGGCCCGCGTCGTTGACGACGACGTCGACGTGCCAGGTGACGGTGGCGGCGTGGCGGTCGGGGCCCGGCATTGCCGGCCACGATAGCGAAGCGGACATCGGTCGTCCGGCGCTCGTGCCGCCGGCTGTCCCCGTGCCACCATCGCGACGTGCGGAGGCGACGATGAAGTGGTTCTGGCTCGGCACGAGCGGCATGGCGCTCGTGACGCTCATGGTCCTGATCTTCTCCGGCAAGAGCCTCACGCCCGAGGAGCACATCAGGAAGGTCATCAGCGACGGCGTCACCGCCCTCGAGGCCGCCGACGTGAAGGGCGCCACCACGTTGCTGCACGAGGACTACCGCGACGCCGGCGGCCGCACAAAGGACGCCCTCAAGGGCGTCACCTTCATGGCCCTGCGCCGCGGCCCCCTCGTCGTCGGCCTCACGAAGGTCGACGTCACCGTCACCGGCGACACCGGCAGCGCCGTCGTGCAGGGCGTCGCCCTGCAGGGGCACGCCGAGGTGAAGGCCGCGCGCGACCTGCTGCCCCAGCGGGGCCGGGCCTTCGACGCCACCGTCGCCTTCCGCCGCGTCGATGACGAGACCTGGCGCGTCACCGCCATCGACGGCATCAGCGCCGCCTTCCTCGACTGACCGTGCGGCCGCCGCTCTTCGTCGCCGTTGTCGTCGCGCTGCTGGCCCTGCCGGGCCTCGCGGCGTCGTCCTCGTCGACGAAGGACCCGACGTGGGCCGAGGTGAGGGCGAAGGCGCCAAAGGCAAGGACGGCGCGGCGGGCGGCCTTTCTCGTCTTTGCCCGATCGGATCGCGCCGCCCTCGTCGAGACCCGCGGCGTGTCGTGCGACGCCCTCGAGGAGGAGCGGCTCGGCGGACCCACCTTTGTCGACGCCAGCCGGCAGGCCGCCTCGCCGTTTTCCCCGGAGGAGGCCCAGGCGATTACGACGTGCTCGTGCTGCGCTGCCTGAAGGCGGGAGCGAAGGCGGGGCTGACGACCCAGACGGTGGTGCAGCTCGAATGGCCCATCGGCAACGACGGCCTCGTGCGGGGCCACGACCTGCGGCCGATGCGGGCTGCGGGGCACGAGCGTCGATGCGTGCCTGCAGGAGGCTCGCGCCGCTTTCCGCTTCGCGCCCTACCCCGGCGAGATGCAGCACCTGCGCCTCGAGGTCGAGGTCGGCGGCGAGCTGTAACGGTCGGAGGCAGGGTTGTGGTCGCCGACGAGCGGGCGCTACGGTCGCGCCATGACCGGCATCGCCCTCGACGACGACGACGACCTCTCCCCCTGGGAGGCGATGGCCCGCGCCACGCGTGGCGAGACGCTCGGGCGGGCGGCGCAGGCGCACCTGCGCCCCGACGGCGTGCTGGGTGCGCTGTCGCAGATGCCCCTCACCGAAATCCTGCAGACCCTCGACTTCGGCAAGAAGTCCGCCCGCGTCGACGTCTACTTCGCCACCCGCCGTGGCACCGTGCATGTGCATGAGGGCCAGATCGTGCGCGCCGACCTCGTCACTGTCGACGCCGACTTCCACGAGGGCGAGGCCGCCGTCATCGAGTTGTGCCGCGACCCCGAGGGCTTCTTCCGCATCGCCTACGGGCGGCAGGGCGTCGACCGCAACGTCCAGCGACCCACCACGTTCGTGCTGCTCGAGGCGCTGCGCATCCTCGACGAGGCCGCCGCCGCCCGCGACGGTGGCGGTGTCTCTGGCGTGGTCGACGACGACGGCGAGGTCTCCGACGACACCGATGGCTGGGGGCCGATGGCCTCGGTGCGCAGCGAGACCGGCCGCACCGCGCAGACCATCCCCACCAGCCCCTTCGACGAGGTCGAGGGCGACGGCGTCGACGTCGACTTCGACGTGCCGACCGGCTCGCTCGCGGTGCCGGTGCCACCCCGGGTGCAGGCCCTCGTCACCGAGAGTGAGTTCCTCGTCGCCGCCGGCGACCTCAACGGCGCCCAGCAGCACCTGCTCGAGGCCCACCAGCTCTCCCCCAACGACGACGACGTCCGCCTCCGCCTGCGCCACGTCGACGAGGCGATCGACGCCGCCAAGGCCCACGCCTTTCTCGAGCAGGCCATGAAGGGCGGCGCCCGCGCCGTCGAGCTCGCCCGCCGCGCGACGGAGCTGCGGCCGGTGCGCGATGTGCTGTTGCGGGCCCTCGCGGTCTTTGCGCGGCACAAGGCCTGGGAAGAGGTCGCCGACACCGCCGAGCAATTGCTGGACATCGACGACGACGACGAGGGCGCGTTGCGCACCCTGCTCGATGCCCGGGTGGCCATGAAGCGCTGGGCCGGCGCGCGCGACGTCGTCACGAAGCTGCTGCGGGCCTCGCCCGACGACGCCCGCCTGCGTGGTCTGGCCGATGAGATCGCGGCGAGCTTGCGGCGACCGCCAGGGTGATGGCCGGCCGGGATCCTTCCGGAGACCTCCCCTTCATTTTTGGGTCTCCTGACGTTTCCGTGGGTTGACGTCGAGAAGGCATGAGAGGTGCGCACCCCCGGGCATCGGCGATGATGTGAACGACCAAGAACACATTGTCGGGATGGGAAAGTGCGCGAA
>Ga0172372_10002662_pt1 | contig 26894 bp, 27 predicted proteins | sample LakKiv5m_2_FD_114544 | JGI IMG/M metagenome (GOLD analysis project Ga0172372, IMG submission 114544) | Freshwater microbial communities from Kabuno Bay, South-Kivu, Congo - kab_092012_9.5m | ecosystem: Environmental > Aquatic > Freshwater > Lake | place: Democratic Republic of the Congo...
CTTGTCATATAAATAAAGTTTTGGTAGTATTATAGTCAAAGAGATGATTACCTCTATTATTATACTACCAAATAATTTAAAAGTTATCAAGCGAATTATGACAGCGTATTTCGCAAAGCGAAATACGAAATTCGGCGGCGGCGAAAGCGAGGGCGAGACGGGCATTCATTTCCCCCCAACCCCCTTTTCTGCCCGCCCCGCCCGAGCGTTCAGTTTGGCGCGCGAAGCGCGTCATCAGTTCCGTTCAAAAAAGGTTCGGATTTCGTCAAATAAACGCACCAGAATTAAACTTTCAGAAATTTTGCCGACCGAATTGGCCGCGCGAAGCGCGGCAGAGAAGGGAAACACTGGCTCGCCGCGCACGGCGCGGCTCGCCAAGTGCAGATTCGTCATCCCTTGCGATTTTAAGCATTTGCTTTGCCCAATTAAAAACTAACAAAACAATTTTATGAATAAATTTTATCTTTACGCCCGCAAATCAACAGATGTTGAGGATAAACAAGTTTTGTCTATCGAGGCGCAGATCGCAGAATTGCGCGCATTTGCCAAACAAAACAATCTCAATGTCGTTGATGTTTTTATTGAAAAACAGAGTGCCAAAATTCCGGGCCGCCCTATATTCGGCGAAATGCTGGAACGGATAGAAAAGGGCGAGGCGGACGGAATTTTGGCCTGGCACCCCGATAGATTGGCGCGCAATTCTGTGGACGGCGGAAAAATCATTTATCTTGTGGACTGCGGGCGTATTGCGGCGTTAAAGTTCCCTCAATTTTGGTTTGAGCCAACGCCGCAAGGAAAATTTATGTTGAACATTGCTTTTGGGCAAAGCAAATACTATGTGGATTCTCTTTCCGAAAACACGAAGCGTGGTTTGCGCCAAAAAGTCCGTAGAGGCGAATATCCGAGCGTTGCGCCGATTGGCTATATAAATGATGTGGGAACAAAAAGTATCGTGGTGGATAGAAAAAAAGCAAAAATTATCAATGCGGCGTTTGAGTTTTACGCGCAAGGCGACAAAAGATTGGAAGACATTTCCGACTTTTTGGCGCAACGCGGGATTTTATCCCGCGGCGGAAAGAGAATCCACAAGACGAGGGCGACTTTTATCCTCTCAAATCCATTTTACTGCGGATTATTCCGCTATGCTGGCGAATTACACGAAGGCAAACACGAGCCAATCATCGCAAAGAAACTTTTTGATAAAGTGCAGGAAATTTTGAAGCAGAGAGGAAGGCCGCACCACAAAACAAAATATGAGCCGCAAGATTTTTGCGGATTATTGCGTTGTGGAACTTGTGGAATGTCCATAACCGGCGAATACAGGGTTAAAAGACAAAAGAATGGCAACACTCACGATTATATTTATTACCATTGCACCAAGAAAAACAAATCAATAAAATGTCCCGAACCCTGTATTCGCCAAGAGGAACTGGATAAACAAATTTCCTCTCTGCTTCAAAAATTTTCTTTGCGTGCGGATTGGGCGGAAAAATTGTTGACTATGGCAGAAGCGGACAAGGAAAAATCCGCCCAATCCGTTTCTGCTTTTGTTCTTGAATCGCAAAATACAATCCGCGCCATAAATGAGAAGCTCCAGCGACTTTTAGGCGGCTATTTAGAACAGGATATTGAGCGCGAGGATTATCGAGAACAAAAAGCAAAACTTCTTTTGAAAAAGAAGTCGCTGGAAGAGAAAATGGCGCGGGTTGAACAAAAGCAGAATGATTGGCTCGAACCGATGAAAGAATGGATAAAAGTCGCTTCAAACCTCGTCAAAATCGCAAGGGATAGCAACCTTTTAGAGAAAAAGGTTGCTGCCAAAGAAATCTTTGGCTCGAACCTGCGCTTGGCGAGCCGCGCCGTGCGCGGCGAGCCAGTGTTTCCGTTCTCTGCCGCGCTTCGCGCGGCCGAATCGGTCGGCAAGATTCCTGAAAGTTTAATACTGGTGCGCTCAGCAGGATTCGAACCTGCGACCATCTCCTTAAAAGGGAGCTGCTCTGCCAACTGAGCTATGAGCGCATTCTAAAACAATGACCATTGACCATGACCATAACAACCATTAAACCCGGCTGTTATTATATTATTGTCATCGTCATAGTCATTGTCAATGTTATTCTATCTCGCCCTCCAAATCTTCCAAGATTTTCTTTGCCCTTGAACTGACTTTTTTAGGAGTTCTGACAACCAGTTCAACTATTAAATCTCCCCTGCCATGGCCGCCAAATTTCGGCATACCCTCGCCATGAATTCGCAAATTGTCGCGCAAATCAAAATTAACAGGCACATCCGCCTTTAATTTATTTCCCGAAATCGTTTGGATTTCGATTTTGTTTTGCAAAAGCAAATCCACCACCCGCACTTCTTTTTTGATTATTAAATCATCGCCCTGCCTTTTAAAAACCGCGTGCGGCTTAACTTTGACAATAACATAAAGGTCGCCTTCTTTTGCTCCACGCTCACCAGCCTCGCCACCGCCCCGCACTTTAATTATTTGTCCGTCGCTGATGCCCGGCCGGATTTCGACTGTCATATTTTTCTCGCCTCTTATTCTTCCCGCGCCGTGGCAAACCTCGCAAACTTTTTTAGCAATTTGGCCCGTACCAAAACATTTCGGGCAGGCCTTAACCTGCATAATATCGCCAAAAAAACTTTTGCGCGTTTCTTTGATTTCTCCCCTGCCGCCGCAAGTTTCGCATTTATCGAAACCGGCTTTCGGATCGTGGCCCAAACCGCCGCATTTTTCGCATTTTATCGAAACCGAATATCTTATTTTTTTCTCCGCGCCGCGAAACGCTTCTTCCAAATCTATTTCTTGAACAATCTGCACGTCTGAGCCGCCCTGATACGCGCGCCTTTTTTGTTTAACGCCAAGCCCTTCAAAAAACGCGTCGAACACATCGCCCAAATCGCCAAAATCTCCGGAAAAATTAACATTCGCCCCGCCAAAATCAAAACCAAAAGGCCCGCCCTGCGAAAAGTCGAATCCGCCAAACGGACCGCCCTGAAATCCGCCTCCGGCTTGGCCGCCGTTAAACACGCGGCCGAATCTGTCGTATTGCGCCCGCTTCTCTTTATTTGAAAGAACTTGATAAGCTTCGTTTATTTCCTTGAATTTCTTTTCGTCTCCGCCTTTATCAGGATGATATTTATGCGCCAATTTCCGAAAAGCTTTTTTGATTTCTTCTTCCGAAGCGCCCTTATTTATGCCGAGAATTGAATAGTAATCCATAGTAAAAATTGCTCTAATTTCTAATTATTCTAATTGTTCTAATTAAAATCACAATTAATAATAACCATTAGGCATTAAATCATTGGTCATTATTTAGGTCAATTAGGACAATTAGGTTAATTAGAGATTTATTTCAAAACAACGTTTTCCTTGCTCCTGCCTTCGAATATGATAGCGCCAAAACCCAGCGCCAAAAGAACTTCATAAACAAGGAAAGTGATGGCCGCCGAAACCAAACGTATCGGCCAAACCAAGCTAATAATAACCAAGAATATGAAAATCGCAACCAAGGCGGGAGTTGAAGATATTATGTTTTCCGGCAGAGCGTAAAACTTCACCACCAGAAAATCATAAAGTGTATCCGAAAGTTTCCCCTGAAAATTCAAAGGGCTTCCGGCCGAATTCGACACCTGTTTCTGAAATTCCTGAACCGCCTTGTCTTGCAGCTGCTGTTTTATCGCATCGGGCAAATTTTTAAGCTGAGGATTGTTTTGAATTTCATTTGCCGCCATAGCCCTTAAAGTTTGCTCGGCCGAACCGGAAAGGTCGATTCCGGGAATTAACCCCTGTATTAAACTGCTATCCGTTATCGGCGATACCACCGCGTCAAACGCCTGCCGCGAAATAAAAAATTCTTTCGAATTGACATCAATAAAGCTTCCATAAATCACGCCGGCAAACATTGCCATTCCGGCAATGGCCTTTGGCATAACTTTTTTACAAATCGTCCAGAATTTTATTTCCAAAGAATTTTCCAATTCATTTCTGCCGGCGAAAAGTCCGGAAATCAAAAACAAAAATCCTAAGCCGGCGCCCACAAGCACCATTATCGAAATCCTGTTGTAAAAAAGCGCGAAAAACGACACACTTTCAACAAAAACTATCAAAGCCGAAATCCACGCCGCCTTAATAAAGAAAACGCACAGCGTAAAAACTGTTAAAAACCCCATCATCGCCAGCGACGAATATAAGAACCCCGAACCGCCATTGAGTGCGAAATTTTGCAAGAAAAATCCCGAAGCAAAGGCCAACGCCGTTCCCAAAATTCCCAAAACCAATATTTTCCATATCGAACGGTCAAGCGAAACATCATTCGCGTTTCCTCCCAAAAATCCGGAGTTATTTTTTGAATCCATGAATTTATTATAACAAAAACGGCGAATGTTTCCACCCGCCGCCTTATTAACAAATTTATTGTCCGGAAGGAGCTTGTTCCTCACCCCCTTCTTTTTTATCACCATACATCGTCTGCCCTATCTTCTGCAACTCCAAAGCCAGTTCCGAAGCGGCTGATTTTATTTCTTCAATATTCTGCGATTGGTTAAGCGTATTTTTAAGGCTTTCCGTTTTTTTATTTAAAGAGTCTTTCAAATCCGCCGGAATTTTATCGCCGGATTCGCTTAACGATTTTTCCGCCAAATAGACAGTTTGTTCGGCATGATTTTTCGCCTCGGCCAATTCTTTCTTTTGCCTGTCCTCTTCCGAATGCGCCGCGGCTTCGGTTTTCAATTTTTCAACATCATCTTTCGAAAGTTGGGTCGAAGCTTCAATTCTTACCGACTGGCTTTTGCCGCTCGCTTTGTCCTTTGCTGAAACGCTTAAAATTCCGTTGGCATCGATATCAAAAGAAACCTCAACCTGCGGAATGCCGCGCGGCGAAGGCGGAATGCCGTCCAAAATAAATTTTGCCAAGGTCTTGTTATCCGAAGCCATCGAACGCTCACCCTGTAAAATATGAATTTCCACCGAAGTCTGGTTATCCGCCGCGGTTGAAAAAACCTGCGACTTCTGCGTCGGTATAGTAGTGTTCTTTTCAATAACCGGCGTAGCCACGCCGCCGTAAGTTTCGATTCCCAAAGTCAAAGGCGTAACATCCAAAAGCAAAACGTCTTTTACGTCGCCCTGAAAAATTCCGGCTTGAATCGCGGCGCCCGCGGCAACCACTTCGTCAGGATTGATTCCCTTGTGCGGCTCTTTGCCAAAAAACTTTTTCACCGCCTCGGAAATCGCCGGCATCCTGGTTTGTCCGCCAACCATTACCACTTCGTCAATTTCGGAAACCTTCAGCCCGGCTTCTTTAATGGTCTTATTAACCAATTCTATCGAATGCTCAATTTCCGCTTTTACCAATTCTTCCAATTTGGCGCGGGTAAGTTTTATAAGAAAATGTTTCGGGCCCGAAGCATCAGAGGTTATATAAGGCAGATTAATTTCCGTTTCAAACGCCGTTGAAAGTTCATGCTTGGCGCGTTCTGCCGCTTCTTTCAATCTTTGCAAAGCCAGCGAGTCGCCGGAGATGTCGATGCCTTCTTGTTTTTTATATTCGGAAACTAAAAATTCAATAATTTTTCTGTCAAAATCGTCTCCGCCCAAATGCGTGTCGCCGCCGGTCGATTTTACTTCAACCGTGTCGTCGCCCACCTCCAAAACCGAAATATCAAAAGTTCCGCCGCCAAAATCATAAACCACGATTTTTTCGTTTTTCTGCTTGTTCAATCCGTAAGCCAAAGCCGCGGCCGTCGGTTCATTGATAATTCTGCGCACTTTTAAGCCCGCGATTTCTCCGGCATTTTTAGTCGCCTGCCTTTGCGAATCGTCGAAATACGCCGGCACCGTAATAACCGCTTCTTCTATTTTTTCTCCGGTTTTCGCCTCGGCGTCGGCTTTAAGCTTGGCCAAGACCATGGCTGAAATTTCTTCCGGCTTATACCATCTATCAGACATTTTAATTTCCACTCCGCCGGTTGAAGATTTTTGAATATCAAAAGGCAACCACGATTTGTCGCGCTGAACTTCTTTGTCTTCAAAATTGCGGCCAATCAAACGCTTCACCGAAAAAATGGTATTTTTCGGATTAACCACCGACTGCCTTTTTGCCAACAAGCCAACCAAACGTTCGCCGGACTTCGAAACCGCGACAACCGAAGGCGTAGTTCTGTTGCCTTCGCTATTTTCCAAAATTTTCGGCTCACTCGCTTCAATAATCGCCATCGCCGAATTTGTCGTGCCTAAATCTATTCCTAAAATTTTCATATTTTTTTACCGACCCAAAAAATTCGAATGTATCCGAATGTTCCGAATGTATCCGAATAAATTTGGGTTTATTCGGGTTATTCGGGTGCATTCGTAATTTAGGGTCGCATTATTACTTTGCTATTTTTACTCTCGCCGCGCGAATCAATTTGCCGTGCAACATATATCCTCTCTCGACTTCCTCGGCCACTGTACCCGAAGGCTTGTCCGATTCAATTTTCCCAACCGCCTCTTGAAGCCCGGGGTCAAACGGCTGGCCCACGGATACTATTACACTTTCCAAACCGCTCAGTTTCATTATGTCTTCCAATTGCCGACGGATTAAATACATTCCCTTCTGTGTTTTTGAATCGCTTTCAGAATCAAACGAAGCAATAGCCAAATCGAAGCTGTCCAAAACATTTATCAGGTCTTTCACTATCGCCTCATTGGCGAATTTTATTATCGACTCAAACCGCTTTGACTCGTCTTTCTTATAATTTATCAAGTCCGCTTTTGCCCGTTTCCAGCCGTCTAAATATTCATCGCGCTGTTTTTCGCAATCGGAACCGGCCGCCGGATTTTCCGCGGATTCGTTTTTTTGTTCGTCTTTAAGTTCATCCATGGTTTTTGCCCTTGAAAGGTTTTATTACTCCAAAAATATAGCAAAATTGCCGCAAACGTCAAGAGTTCACCCCGTTAGAAGTCTATTGTATAAAGAAAATTGCAGATACAAAAATAAATAAAATTCGTCTAAAATAGTGCTTTGTTGCATAAATTCAGACTTCTAACGGGGTTCACATATAAATTATTTTATAATAAGATTAAACAATGATTAAGCTTTATAACACCCTCTCGTCCAAAAAAGAAACTTTTAAACCCCTTAAAGGAAACACCGCCCGCATTTATGCCTGCGGCCCAACCGTTTATAACTACGCCCATCTGGGCAATTTACGCACCTATATATTTGAAGACGTCTTGCGCCGCGCCCTTGAAGCCAATGGCCTTAAAATAAAACAGGTAATGAACATTACCGACGTTGAAGACAAGATTATCAAAAAAGCCCTGCAAGAAAAAAAGAATATCGGCCAAATCACCAAGCCCTATGAAAAAATATTTTTTGAGGACCTAAAAAAACTCAACATTGAAAAAGCCGAAAAATATCCCCGCGCCACCGAACATATTAAAGAAATGCTCAAACTCATCAACACACTGATGAAAAAGGGCTTTGCCTACAAAGGCGAAGACGGCTCAATTTATTTTAAAATTTCCAAATTCAAGAATTACGGCAAACTTTCCAAACTGAAAACCCGCCAAATCAAAATCGGCGCCCGCGTTAACGCCGACGAATACAATAAAGACGAAGCGCAAGATTTTGTTTTATGGAAATCCGCCAAAACCGGCGAACCATCATGGCCGTCGCCCTTTGGACCGGGCCGTCCGGGCTGGCATATCGAATGCTCGGCCATGAGCATGAAATATCTCGGCGAAACGCTCGACATCCACGCCGGCGGAGTGGACTTAATATTCCCCCACCACGAAAACGAGATCGCCCAATCCGAAGCCGCCACAGGTAAAAAATTCAGCCGTTTTTGGATTCACGGCGAACACTTGCTTGTAAACTCCGAAAAAATGTCTAAGTCGATTGGCAATATTTTTACCCTGCGCGACCTTGAAGAAAAAAACTTCAGTCCCCTGGCTTTCAGATATTTATTACTCGTCAGCCATTACAGGAAAAAATTAAATTTCACTTGGCAATCGCTTGAATCGGCGCAACACGCCCTTAATAATCTTTATGAGTTTATGCGAACTCAAAATAAATCCGCATCAATCCGCAAAAATCCGTATAAATCAGCGGCTGAATATAAAAAACAATTTTCCGAAGCCATCAACGACGACCTTAATACTCCAAAAGCGCTCTCGATTGTTTGGCAAATTACCAAAGATAAAAATCTCGCTCTAAAAGACAAAAAGCAATTAATTTTTGGCTTTGATAAGGTTTTGGGCCTTAATTTAAAAGCCATAAAACCCCAAAAAACCGCTGAAATCCCCGCCAAAATCACGCTTTTGGCCCAAAAACGCGAGTTATTAAGAACTAATAAACAATTTATTCAAGCGGACGCCTTGCGTAAAGAAATAGAAAAGTTAGGATACTTTATAGAAGACACTCCGCAAGGACCAAAGGTCTTGCGGAAATCCGAAGCACGAAATCCGAAATTCGAAACAATATCTAAATTCAAATAAATAAAATTCAAAACGTTTTAAACATTTGGGTTTTATCATTTCGAATTTGTTTCGTATTTCGATATTCGTATTTCGAGTTTTATTTTAATGGATTTAAAACTTCCCCCGCAAGACATAGAAGCCGAACGCTCGGTTCTTGGAGCGTTAATGCTCGACAAAGAAGCCATTATTAGAGTGGCTGATTTAATTAAACCTTCGGATTTTTATCAGCCCTCTCATGCTAAAATTTTCGATACGATTTTCGAACTTTTTGAAAAAGGCGAACCTATCGACGTTTTAAGCGTCAGCCAAAAGTTAAAAGATAAAAAAGAATTAAATGATATTGGTGGAGCCGGTTATCTTACCGACATCATTAATTCTGTTCCCACGGCGGCGCACATTTCATACTACGCCAAAATCGTCCGCCAGAAAAAAGTCCTCCGCGACCTCATCAACGCTTCTTCCGAAATCACTGAAAAAGTTTTCGATTCCGGCAATGATTCCGAAGACCTGCTCGACGACATTGAGCAAAAAATCTTCGCTATCAGCCAAAAATCCCGGCCGCAAAATTTCATTCCCATCAAAGATGAGCTTAAGGCCGCCTACGAAAGAATCGAAAAACTCAGTCATGGCGAAAAAGGCCTGCGTGGCATAACCACCGGCTTTGACGAAATAGATTTTAAACTTTCCGGCCTTCAACGCTCGGACTTAATTGTTTTAGGCGCGCGGCCGTCTCTGGGAAAAACTTCACTCTGTCTCGATATCGCCCGCAACGCCGCCATCAAAGCCAAAGTGCCAGTCGGCATATTCTCACTTGAAATGTCTCGCGACCAGATCGTAGACAGGATAATTGCCTCTGAAGCGCAAGTGGCGCTTTGGGAGCTTAGGAGCGGAAAGATAAAAGACGATATCGAGTTTGAAATGATTCAGGCCGCATTAGGCAGATTAGAACAAGCGCCTATTTACATCGATGACACGCCTTCCGCCAATATTATCCAACTTCGCTCAATGGCGCGCCGGCTTCAAGTCGAACACGGTCTTGGTTTATTGGTTGTGGACTATCTTCAATTAATCCAACCCAGGCTTCATAACGACAACATGGTTGCGGCAATGACCGAAGTCAGCCGCGGATTAAAAGCCTTGGCGCGCGAACTCCAAGTGCCGGTTTTAGCCGCAGCCCAGCTTTCCCGCGCCGTTGAACAACGCGACGTTAAAATCCCCCGCTTGGCTGACTTACGCGAGAGCGGTTCTATTGAGCAAGACGCCGATGTTGTTATGTTTATTTATCGAAAAGACCGGGAAAAACTCGACCTTCAGCCCGAAGAGCAAAACACCGCGGAAATCATTATTGCCAAACACCGCAACGGCCCAATCGGCAGCGTTAAACTTAAATTCGACCCGGACAAAGTCAGTTTTAAACCGATGGACAAATTCCACCAAGGAGGAGGAGATGAATTTTAAATATCTTTAACTTTTTTTAAATTAAACGGCTTGCGATGTCGCAAGTCGTAAATTAAAATTCGTCATAGCTTGCTATGCACCTTCATAGCAAAATTACAAAGGTATCCAAACTTTGCCGTATTTGGTGCGGCGATAAAAGCCTATTTCCCCGGCACGCCCTGATTTCGGTTTCTTTTCCAGCTTGGAACTATAAACCTTCTTTTTCCTTTCGGTCTTGCTCCGCTCTTGATAACTGCGATAGCTTTTCTCTTTTAATGCCTTTTTAATGCCACTTATTGTTTGTTGCGAAATAAATAAATCTTTGCTTATTTCCCTGTAAGTCTTACCGGAAAAAATTTCCTCTATTGCAACCGCGCGCATAACCAAATTGTGCCGCTCGTAATTTGTGGCGAGAGAATTTAATAAATCTTTTGACTCCGAAATCTTTTGCCAACAAGCATTTTCCCATTCCTTGCGAGAAGAATAATTTTTAAGCAATGGCAGTTTTTTATTATTCATAAATCAAGTCTTTTATCATACTATGAACCATCATAGCATTAACTGCGGGTTCAAACAATAACAAAATAAACCAACGTTCTCTTTAAATTTAGCCTTGTCTCTATTATCCCTTGCTATGCACCTTCATAGCACGCTATGAAGGTGCATAGCATAAGTTTTTCTCGATGTTTTTTATTGATTATTTGCACTAAGGACTTATCGTAACCGTAAAACTTGCGGCATTGGGATTAATGCCGGAGTTTGATATCCAGTTGTATGTGTTTCCGCCACGGGTATTTGTGATTGTGACGCCGGAGGCGGAGGGAGTAAGGACTTGTTTTATAGAAAACCCGTTTGCAGACCAATTAGCGTTGCCTGATATATTTCTAACTCCAGCATATGAATAAATTCCTTGCGTAGTATACCAAATTAAAGATGAATATATGCCTCCTGATTTTGCGGCCCCTGTATAATCGGACCATTGATCACAGGCCACAAGAAAAGTAGTCGCCGTCCCACTAACCTGGATATAAGTCGACACAATTGCCTTTAATAATGATCCAGACAATGTCCCTAAATTTCTTGACGCATAAGTATTCTTAGATGTGGCTTCAACTGCCGAAGTTATATTGGAACCACTTAAAGTAAAAGTTGTATATGAGGCAATACCTCCATTTCCTCCATTAACCCAAGTAGTCACCAGTTCACTCCCCAATGTCTCTCCGCTTCCCTGTGCTTTGATATAGCCGGAAACGGAATTCGTGCCGTCAGATACGGTGATGTATTTGTTGAGATACGTAGCGAAATTCAAAGATGAACTTGTGATAAAGGCATAACCATCTGCTGTGGACAAAGACATCGTGGCGGTTGATGAAGCAAGAGCGACGGTGGGCATAAGATTGGTATTTGAGCCAACGCTGTAATATTCGGATTTGCCCAAAGTGGAAATATATTTTTACGATTCAAATATGGTTGATATTTGGTAGCTGCCGCCAGTCACATAGGCATAATAATTCCCCGTAGAAGTGGTGTTTATTGGGTCCACAGGCAAAGTATCCAAGGTATTGCCGAAAGATATGGTATTGAAAGCTATGGGAAGCCAGCCGGTACCGTCTGTTTTTCTGTAATTGGCTGAGGTGGAACATTGGTAGCTCCAGCCTGCGGGAAGGGTGGGAAGACCTAAATTGGAGCAGGTAGCGCTGAAATCAGGAATTGACACATAAATAACGTTGGCCGAACCCATGGAAGACCCGCCGTCTCCCAAATACAGTTCTATGGATTTCGTTATTGTTTGGAGCTCGCTCATTCTCTGGCTGTCCCTGGTAGACTTCATGTATTCCGCGGGATTGATGACTATTAAAACAACAGCAGCCAATACGGCCAAAATACCTATAACAATAACAAGTTCGATGAGGATGAAAGCTAAAAACTTCCTCATTGTTTTTATCTAATTTCCGCCTTGAATTCCGATTTAAGAATTTTTGTTATTTTTTCCATTTCGGCGCTTACCTCTTTTTCGGTGAGCGTCTTATCTTCCGCCTGGAAAATAATCCTGAAAGTTATGCTTCTGGTCTTGTCCCTTGTTTGTTTTTCGTTCAAATCGTACTCGTCAATCATATCCACGTCTTCAATATATTTTAAATCCGCCTCTTGAATCGCTTTCATTATTTTTCCCACCCGCGCCAACGGACTCACCAAAATCGAAACATCGCGCATCACTGACGGATATTTCGGCAAAGGAGCATATTCAAATTCCTCTTTGACTTGTTTAAGCATTTCATCAAGATTTATTTCCGCCAAAACCGCTTCCGCGCCCAAAATATCCACCCGGCCCAAATAGCCCAAAATTTTATTTTCCGATTCGATTTTAAGAATTTCACCCGGAATCAGATTGCCGGCAAAATCGTTTACCCAATCGCCTTTTTGCGGCTCGGGCATAAAATAATCAATAAGCCCGGCGCTGCGGAACATTTTTTCAACCGCGCCTTTAAGTTCAAAAAATATCTGTTTGTCTTTTTTGGAAGCGATAACTATTCCCAAATTTAATTTTTCCGATTTATTATCGAAAACTTTTCCAATTTCAAAAAATTTAATATTATCAAAAAACCGGAAATTGGAATTGATATTTTTTATCAAATACGGCGCCAAAGACGGCCTCATATACTTGGCCTGGTTGCTGGCCGGATTTTCCAATTCCACCAATTTGCCTTTCCATTGCGGGTTCTTTTTTAAATCATCGTCGCCGATAAAAGAATAATTCATCACTTCGTCGAACCCCGCGCCGGTTAAAATTCCCCTTATTTTATCTTTAAAAACAATCTGGTCTTCAAAGTCCGACGGATGCATATTTATTTTCGGCGGCACGGATTTCAATTTATTGTAGCCGTATAATCGGGTAATTTCCTCCGCCAAGTCTTCAAAAATCACGACATCGCCCCGCCAAGCCGGAATTTCAACCAAAAACGTAGTTTGTAGTTTGTAGTTTGTAGTTTGTATTCCAAACCCCAATCTTTCCAAATAACCGCGGCAAGTTTTCGCGTCCAAATCAACGCCTATTAATTTTTTAAACCTTTCCGCGTCGAATTTTATGATTTTTTTCGCTTGCTTGGCATAATTCACGTCAACCGCTTTTCCGGCAGTTGCTCCGCAAATTTCTTCAAGCAGTTGCCCCGCCCTGTTTATGCCGATTTCCGCCAAAACCGGAGCAATATTATGCGAGAAAACCAAAGAAGCGTCGGTCGCGAGCTTAAGCGCTTTCGAAGCCCGATAAATTCCCGGACCGTTGAAATTGGCCGCCTCAACAATTATTCTTTTGGTATTCGGCCCGACTTCGGCGGTTTTACCGCCTTTAATGCCGGCTATCGCCAAAGCGATCTTAGAATCCGCGATCACCAAAATATTTTCGTCAAGATTATATCCTTTATCGTCAAGTGAAGTTATTTTTTCTCCTTTTTTAGCGCGGCGAACGCTAATTTTCGGCCTGCCGCCGGCTTGCGCCAATTTATCGTAATCAAAAGCATGAAGCGGCTGGCCCGTTTCAAGCATTACATAATTCATAATATCAACCACGGCGTTTATCGGACGCGAGCCGCACTCCTCCAAAATATCTTTCATCCACTTCGGTGAAGAACCGATTTTAACATTTTCAAAATACCGGCCAATATAACGCGGGCACAATTTTTTATCTTCTATTGAAACACTAAAAGCGCCATTAGCCCTGCCATTTTTAATCGGCTTCGGACTAAAAATCGGCGATTCGAATTTTTTGCCGTAAATCGCCGAAAGCTCACGCGCCATGCCAATATGCGAAGCCGCGTCGGAAAACCTGTTTGGCGGAAGAGCCGCCTCAAAAGAATTGCCGCCCAGATCAACTGCCTCAAAAGAAAATTCGTTTAATTTGGCGATCGCGTCTTTTTTATTTTTTACAGCCGAAGCCAATTTTTTAATTAAAGTATAAGAGAATTTCATCGCCTCGCTTTGTAATGCCAATCTACGAATTCATGCTAATACCGCTAATACATTTTGTTTTATTCGCAGTATTCGCACGATTCGCATTTTTTGCATTATTTCTATTTATCTTGCCATAAAAGGCGCAAAAACGCAAAAATCAGCGCCGAAAAAACGGTATCCAAAAACAATTCTTTTAAAAACACCATCGACAAAATCAATCCCGGATTCAAAACCGCGTAGAAAGCCAAAACCGCCAAAACAGTAGCGGTTAAATTACCGAAAAAATAACGCCAGGGAATAAATTTTACCAAGCCCGCCAGCGCCGCGCCGATGGCCGAAAATGCCAAAATTCCACTTTCAAATCCCGGACCGGATTTCAAAATCAATGCCGCCAGCAAAACTAAGAAAATTCCTTCAAAAAAATCGGCCGCGAAAAACGCCGATGCCGAAACCGCCGCCAATGCCAAATTCGGCCTTATTCCTAAAAGCGAAAGTCCGTATCCCTGAATAAAAGCCGAAACGCCAACCAATAAAATTAAAGTTAAAAATTTTTTCACTTGGTTAAAATTTCTATTTCCCTCAAATCAGCCACGTTAAAAGGAGCTTTTAAAACCGCTTCTTTAAACATTCCCGGCGCCGATTCGCGGATTTCGGAGATTTCACCGACTTTTAAATTCAGCGGGAATCCCTGTTTAGCCGAATAAACAACATCGCCCGCATTTACCTCCTTGTCTTTCTCGATAAAAGTAATTTTCGGCTCACTGCCGCCTTGCAAAAGGCCGTTTATCTGCTTGTCGCCTATGCGCACCGGCAGCTGCCAGTTAGGGTCGAAAATAGTCTGAATAACGCTATATTTATTGGAAACATCTGTTACTTGTCCTAATAAAATATTTTCGCCAAAAACCGCCGGCATCAACTTCGCAATTCCCTGCGCTTGGCCCGCGTCAACCGTTATTTGATTTTTAACATTGAACGGATACGTGGAAAAAACTTCCGCTTTTACATACCCATCCGCCACTGACGGCAAAGCAAAATTTAAATTTTGAGATTTTTGAATTTCCGCGCGCAGATTTTCGTTTTCTTGTTTAAGCTGGATATTTTCGTCAAAGGCGCGCTCTTTGCTTATAAAAAATCCGCCAAGAAAAATGGCGAGGCCTAAAATCACAATTAAGGCTAAAACAAGATATTGCTTCATTACTGTTTAATATAAATCATTTTCTTCAAAAAGGTCAACCGGTGAATCGGCGACGGCCCATATATTTTAATACTCTTAAAGTGCTCTTTTGTTCCATAACCCTTATGCTTGGCGAAATTATGTTCCGGATATTTTTTATGAAGTTTTACCATTTCCTTATCGCGGCAAACCTTGGCAACAATTGAAGCCAACGCCACGACCGGAATCTTTTCGTCTCCTTTAATAATTGTTTGTTGTTTAAATTTTGTAATTTGTGATTTGTGATTTGGTGCTTTTAAATACAATCCTCCGTCCAAAAACACTTCACCGCTGGCAATTCGCGCTTTGCGATTTGCGATTAGCCGATTAAACGCTTTTTCCGCGGCTAAATTCGCGGCCTTGGAGATATTAATTTTATCTATTTTATTCGCCGAAACCAACGCGGTCGAATAATGGATATTTTTATTATTTTTTATATGTTTCAGCCAAATCTCCCTCTGCCGCGGAGTTAATTTTTTCGAATCTTTGAGTTTCACGTTTCCCGCTTTAAGTTTTAAGCCCTTTGGCATTGCCACCGCCGCCACGCAAATCCTTCCCGCCAACGCCCCTCTACCCACCTCATCGATTCCAATGACACATTTCATAAAACAATTTTAACATTTAAACCGGTTTGCTTGCCACTATTGATTTAGTTTATAAAACTGATATAAACAAATCAGATCGTCCCGAAAAAATAAGGAAAGGAGCCCTGTTATGGCGAAGATTCTCAAAGATTTACCGTTATTCTCGCTTATACAGGTATCCCCCTATCTGTATAATGAAATTCTGGAAAAAATGGGGCAAGATTACCCTCTTTTTATGAACAAGATCAAGAATATAAAAGTTGAGAGTTTCAAGAAGGTTGCGGCTGTAAACGATATTATGTTTGTTTCTTCCCCTAAAAACCGTGTGGCCGTTGCTCTTTCGATTATCGAAGTTGAAACCAACCAATTATGTGGCATTGCAACAATAGAAGTCACGCTGCCGCAGTTTTACGGTGAAACGGCAAGGGTCTACCAAGCCGTCAACCAAATTTTTAATACCGATTACAACTTCGTCCAACACAGGAGCGGCATCATATTAAGTATAGCCCTATGCGAAGACAACACACCCGTGTTAACGCACAGACACGGAACAAATGGAAATTCGCAGCGATTTTATGCTGCGAGAAAAGAATTATCTTAACCCCCACCATTACAGTTTAGTAATGGTGGGTTTTTGTTAAAAAAAGCCCGTTCTCTCGCACAACCGCAACGATGTGCAAGGGGCGGGCGCCGCAAAACCGGAAAGGCCGTAACCGGTTCAGGGAATACTGTCCTGTAAAGACATTAACGTCTGAGTTTCGGCTATTTGGTCTTTCATCGCGGCGTATTCGTCGAGCGCCGATGCCATAATCCTGAGAAATTTCCGGAAGGAAAAATTGCTCTCCCTCCAAAGAAGAATGCACTTCACGATGAAAATTAACTCATCCTCCTGGCGCCTTTTTGAATTGAGAATTGTGCCAAAAATGCGCCTTCTTTCTTTTTCAACTATAGAACGCATAGCACTCCTCCTTTCGAATCACTCACGATTACGCGATGCCTGAAAACTTACGCTCGCGTCCTCCTTTCATAAATATTTCGACTGCCTCATCCTCCACCCTCGAAAACTCTTTTTCCGTCAATTTTCTTCCCCTGACCATCTTTTCTTTCAAAGCGGCAAGGCATAAAGAAGAACATGTCCCGTTTCTTAAAAGAGTGGCGAGAATAATGTCCAGAACATATTTTTTCGCCGCATCCAACGCAATGAAGTGGCAATTTTTCTCAGTTGCATACTCTTTTGTACAACCGGCTCCACGAGCACTACACCCATTAAAACGTAGACAACGATCTTTTTCGTTCGACATTCTTCTCACCTCCCCCCCCGAATTTAAAGGTTAATTAAAATAAGTTGTTCAACGATTAGCCTTAAAAGCTTTTAAATTGCTTTAGAGATAGTAGGATAAACCGGAATTTTTGTCAACAATTTTTAAAGGGACTTTCGTGAAAATTTGCGAAATTTTACGAAAAATCTACGAAAATCTAAATAAGCCCGACTTTCTTTTTAACCTCGGAGATTTTTTTATCAGCTACTTTGGCGGCTTTTTTGGAACCACTAGTAAGAATGCCCGACAATTTTTTCGGATTTTTAAGCAAAGCCGCTTTCTTTTTGCGGAAATCGGCAAAATAATCCGCCGCCAAGTCAGCTAAATCATTTTTAAAAACCGAATAATTTTTACCCTCGAATTTCTTTTCTATTTTTGAAATGGATTCGCCGCTTAAAGCCGAATAGATTTCAAGCAAATTGCTTATCGCCGGCTTGTTTTTCCTGTCATGTTTTATTTCCGAGCCGGAATCCGTTACCGCGCGTTTGATTTTATTTTTCATCTCTTCCGCCGAATCGTCGATAAACAAACACGATTCCGGCTGAGATTTGGACATTTTCTTTTCCGGATTCTGCAAGCTCATTACCCGCGGCGTTTCAGTGTGCAACCCTTGCGGTTCAACAAATATTTTGCCGAATTTTGAATTAAATTTCCTTGCCAAAGTGCGGGTAATTTCCAAATGCTGGTCCTGGTCATTGCCAACCGGAACAAACTTAGCGTCATAAATAATGATATCCGCCGCCATTAAAACCGGGTAATCAAATAGCCCAACATTGGTAAATAATTCATCAACAATATTTGTCCCTGGAGATAATAATCCTCCACCTCTCGGCGACAATAATCCTCCGGCTTTCTTAACCGCCTTATCAATAAATTGAGTCATTCTACCCAGTTCCCCCATCGGCGTAATGGTGTTTAAAATCCACATCAGCTCGCTATGCGCCGGAATTTGCGATTGCTGAAAAATCACCGATTTTTTCGGGTCCAAGCCGGCTGCCAAAAAATCGGCCGCCAAATCAAGAATTTGTTTCGGTTTTTCCGCGGGATTAAAATCCTCGGTTAAAGAGTGGAGGTCTGCAATAAAAAAGTAGCATTGATAATTTCCGGAGTTTTGCAGAGCGATAAAGTTTTTAATAGCTCCCAAATAATTTCCGATATGAAGTTTTCCCGTCGGCTGAATGCCGGAAACAAGCACTGGTTTTGTCATAGATGCGACCCAAATTTACGAATCCATCCGAATTATCCGGATAAATCCGAATAACATTTTTAAAAAATCTATTCGGTATTTTCGGGATATTCGGGTCAATTCGGGTTTTTGGGGTCGTTAAAATTATACAACAATAACAACCGGTAATACCATCGGCCTTCTTTTTGTCTTGTTATACAAATACTGGCCGACTTGGTCGCGGATAAGCGATTTAAGATAATCCGTGTCGATTTGCTGCTGCCGCGGAATGCGATTAACCAACAATCGAATATATTTGCGCAAATCTTCCACAAAGTCTTTGCTCTCGCGCAAATGGATAAATCCGCGTGAAATAATGTCGGGATTTTTCAAAAATTGCCCGGTGCGGCGGTCGAGCGTGGCGATAATCACCACCATTCCCTCCTGCGCCAGCACGCGCCTGTCGCGCAAAACGATTTCTCCGACGTCGCCGACGCCAAGTCCGTCAACCATTACGTAAAACGCCGGAATATTTTCCGAAGTTATTTTCGCCGAATCTTTTTCAAATAAAACTATCTGGCCGTTATCGACCAAAATCGTTTCCTCCGGCTTAAGGCCAATCGCCTCTTGCGCGTTCTGCGCATTACGCCAGCGCATAAAGTAATAGCCGTGAATCGGCACCACGTATTTCGGCTTGGTCAAACGCACGACGGTTTTAAGCTCTTCTTGCGGCGCGTGTCCCGAAGAGTGGATGTCTATCATTTTATAGTGATAAACCAGCGCGCCCTGCCTTGAAAAATCGTCTTTCAAAATCTGAACGCTCCGTTCGTTGCCCGGAACGATAGACGAAGACAAAATAATCGTATCGCCTTGTTTAATGCGGATAAAACGATGCTCGCCGTTGGCGATTTTCATTAAACTGGCGTTCGGTTCGCCCTGCGCGCCCGTGCACAAAATAACCAACTTATCATCTTTGTGCTTATGAATATCTTCAAGCGGAATAAGTGTGTCTTTCTTGATTTTCATAAAATCAAGATTCCTGGCAATCTGAATATTGGTTTTCATTGAAAGTCCGCTGATGGCGACTTTTTTGTTCATCTTTTCCGCGATTTTTATGATCTCCGCGATTCTGCCCAAAAGCGAAGCGAACGTGCCGACAATAATCCTGCCGCCGGCTTTTTTGAAAAGCTTTTCGATTTCGACTTCGACCACCCTTTCGGAAATGGAATAGCCCGGCTCTTCCGCTCCGGTCGATTCCAAAAACAAAGTGTGGATTTTTTGCTTGCCGATTTTTTCCCAAACGTCCAAATTGCGCGGATTGCCGTCGTTGTCGTAATCGAATTTAAATTCTCCGCCATGAACAAGCTTGCCGATCGGAGTGTCTAAAATTACGCCAACGCCGTCGGGAATATTATGAGTAACGCCAAAAAATTCCGCTTTGAAATTTTTAGAAAGCTGGCGCACATCGCCGGCCTTAACGATTTCAAAATTGATTTTCGGAGACTTGGCAAATTCTTCCTGCCTGCGCGCGATAATTTCTTTGGTCATCGCGGCGGTGTACATCGGCGGATTGCCGATTTTTTCCATTATATACGGAATGGCGCCGATATGGTCGTAGTGGCCGTGGGTAATAATAATCGCTTTGACGTTTTTCTTTCTTTCTTCAAGATAAGTGATATTGGGAATAATATAGTCTATTCCCGGCGTAGCTTCTTCGGGAAATTGCAAACCGGCATCGATAACGATTATTTCGTCGCCGTATTCGAAAAACATCATATTGCGGCCGACTTCTTCCAAGCCGCCCAAAGACGCAAAACGCACCGCGTTTAATTTTTCAGCCGGTTCTTTTTCTTTTTTAACAGCGGAAAAAATCCGCCTTTTCGGAGCCGGCCGGTCGTCTTCTTTGCGTCTGGCCGGCTGCCTCCGTTTAATAAGTTGTTTAATCATATTTAAAAGCTGATAGCTTATAGCTTGCAGCTTATAGGTATTAAATTCCTAAAAGCTAACAGCTAAAAGCTTTAAGCTAAATTATTATTTAGTGCCGAGGGCGGGAGTCGAACCCGCATGAGATTGCTCTCACAGCGACCTGAACGCTGCGTGTCTAGCCAATTTCACCACCTCGGCAATCTCCAATAAACAGTTATTAAAGAGAGAATATTTGTCGTGCGGAATGTCTCGCAGGCCGAGCGGGCATGGTCCGAGCACATTGTTATGTGCTCGGGAGCGAGGCCGAGAGCAAGCGGCGATTTTCTCGCTGGAAAAATCGACCGCGGTTCCGCCAGACAAATATTCTCTCTATTTGTCTCGTCCCTCGTACTTTTCAAAAATCGTCCAAAAGCTTAAAATTCCTTCTCCTTTATTATGAACCTTGTGGAAATCGCCGGCTTTTACCAAAACGACATCGCCGCCTTTTACCGCAATCGTTTCCGGTCCGTTTTCCAATTCTCCTTCGCCGGAAATAAAAACATAAATTTCTTCGGCATCGGCATGTGAATGGCCGGTCGTGGACTTTTGAGGATTAAGCTCAGTCAAGGAAAGGTTTAAACGCTCAAGTTGAGGCAAGTCATAAACCCTGTAAAGTTCGTTATCCCTTATAAGCTTGGCTAATTGTTTATATTGTAATAAATCCATAAGAATTTGTAAACTCCGACCTTTATTTGAAAATTCTCGCTGTTTTTATGTACCAATCCGAAATATTATCAAACCGCGCGCTGGCTGAATCCACCACCGCTCCGTTTTCTAAGCCGCCCAAATACGGCCTGCCCACGTAAAGATAATTCGGAGAGAAAAGGAACACCGCCGGCATATCGTTCGAGATTCTAGATTGTAAATCCGCCAACGCTTGCCTGCGTTTTGAAATGCTCGTTGTTTGCCGGATAATCTCGATGTCATTATCCACGTTTTTATTTTCGTAAAGCGACAAATTCATGCCCGGATAAAATTTCTGCGACGAATGCCAGAAAGACGACATATCGGGAGCGTCAAAAGAATTAAAACTGTTGCCGAAAATTATCATTTGATAATTTCGGGTTTTAATTATCTCCTCCATATTGTCGGCTGAACGCACCGAAACATTCAGCCTTACGCCGATTTTAAGCCAGTCCGCCGCCAACGCGTTCGCCGTTTCCACTAAAAAGCTTGTGTTCGGAACGTCAAGATTAAATTCCAATCTTTGAGTTTGCTTGGCAACTGTTTTTTCGCGAATGCCGTCGCTGCCCGGCTTCCAGCCCGCGGCATCAAGAGTATTAGCGGCTTTATCCAAAGAAAATTCTTCCGCCGCGCCTTGTGAATACCCATCCATGCCTAAAATTACCGGCCCATCAACCGGAACCGCTTCGCCCTTAAAGATATTTTCTATCATTCCGGTTTTGTTTGTCGCGTAAGTCAGCGCCAGCCGGACATTCGCGTCCGCCAAATTTTTCTGCGCGTAAGCATTAAAAAATAACGCGTAATATCTGGGCATCGACAAGTCAAAAACTTTGTCGCCGATAAGCACTTTTTTAAGGCTCTCCGCCGAGATTCCGCCAAAACCGCTTATCTCCCCGCGTTAAAAGCCCTTACCAAATCGTCTTCGGTTTTATAAAACTTGAAAACTACGCTTTCGATATATGGCTTTTTGCCGAAATAAGAATCATTGCGGACGAATTTGTATTCCGAAATAAATCCCGATTTTTCTTTTTTAAATGAATTGAATTTAAACGGGCCGTCGCCGGTTGGCTCAAGATTATAATCTGAAATTTTCAAATTTGCCGCCGCCACGCCCGAAAAAAGATGCTCCGGAACCACGCGCAAATTTTTTAATGTATCGCCGAAAAACGCGTACGGCTGAGGCAAATATAATTTTATTTCCAGCTTGCTAACCACTTCGATCTGCACGCCCTGCCACATCGGCGACAAGGGCGATTGCGCGTCGCTGTTTTGAATTCTCTTTATCGTAAAATCGATATCTTGGCTGGTAATCGGCTGCTTGTCGTCCCAGAAAATATTTTCTTTCAACCGTACGTCCCAAACGCTGCTATCGGCGCTGGTTTTTATGTCATCGGACATATCAACCAGCTTGGCGAACAAAAGTTCTTCCATATCGGCATCCGGGCTGTTGGGAGCGGATAAAATCGGATTAATAAAACTCGGCTGGCCCATTACTCCCTCGACATATTCGCCGCCCGAAACCGCCGCCAAGACGGTTTTTTTATAAAAAATTCCGACGGTCCAAAAAACCGAAGAAATTACAAAAACCGCAAAGGAAATCGTAAAAACCAGACGTTCTTTTTGGGAAAAACTTTTAAGAATTCGGATTATGAAATCCATAAACTAAACTATCAAATTCAAAGCCGACAAAAGCGCGAAAATTACCGCCAAAGCGATAGTCGCGTAAAAAATCATCTTTTCCAAACCGCGCCGCTGAGAGTAAAACTCGCCTCCGCCTCCGCCAAAAACTCCGGAAAGGCCCGAGGAGCGTTCCTGTAGCAAAATCAGCACTATTAAAGCCACCGAAACGATAATTTGAGCGATAGAAATATACATATTTTATGACTTGCCTCCGCCGATGCTTTTGGCGGAAAAATTAACAACAAGATTAACCGCGCTGATAATCAGCGTCGCATACAAAAGAGGCATTAATCCAATTATGGTAATACTTGGCAAAAGTTTGTCAAGCAAATACAGCATTAAAGCGTTTACGATAATCACCCCAAAACCGAGGGTAATGAATATGATCGGGCTCAAAATAAACTTAATTATCGGCCGCACCAAAGCGTTTATGGCGGTCAAAACCACAGCCGCCAAAAGCAAGTTTTCAAACCCCGGGCTGATAATAAACCCTTCGACATAATGCGAGGCCACAAACAGCGCGACTAAGTTGGAAAACAGGTAAAAAATAAGGTGAAAAATCAAAAACATAATCTTAATCAAATAATATCACAAAATCTTAATATTGAAAAGCGAGATTTTGCGACATTTGCCCAAAAGCGGTAAAATTACACCATGGCGGACATCAACAAGCTTCTTACCGACTACTTAAACTATCTGGAAATCGAAAAAAACCGGTCCATCAAAACGCGTGAAAATTACGAGCGTTATTTAAATACATTTTTAAACTTCGGCAAAATCAAAAATGAAAAAGATATTACCGCCGAAATCGTCCGCGAATTCCGGCTTTATCTGGCCAGAAAAAACATCAAAAAAAACACTCAAAGTTATTACGTTATCGCCCTGCGCAATTTTTTGAAATACATGAACAAGCGCGATATCGAAGTCCTCTCCCCCGACAAAATTGAATTGCCAAAAATCCCAACCCGGCAAATCGAAATTATCGAATATCCGGACCTGGAAAGATTATTGGCCGCGCCCAAAGGTTCCGACCTGCGCTCTTTGCGCGACAAGGCGATTTTAGAAATGCTGTTTTCAACCGGCCTGCGCATTTCCGAGCTCTGTTCGCTTAACAGAAACATGGATTTAAAACGCGGCGAAATAACCGTTCGCGGCAAAGGCGGCAAACTACGCGTGGTATTTTTATCCGAACGCGCCAAAACCGCCATTAAAAACTATCTCGACAAACGCGGCGACGCCGACGAAGCGCTTTTCATCAGCATTACCAAAGCAAAAAGTCCAAAAATTCTTGGCCGTATAATCCCCCGCAATATCCAGCGCATTGTTGATTTTTACGCCCGCAAAGCCGGCATTCCGCAAAAAATCCACCCGCACACCATTCGCCACCTTTTCGCCACAGACCTATTAATCGGCGGCGCGGATTTGCGCTCGGTCCAAGAACTCCTTGGCCACGCCAATGTCTCAACCACTCAAATTTACACTCACTTAACGAACAAAGAACTCCGCGAAATCCACCACACTTTCCACGGAAGAAGGAGAAAATAGCTCTTTTAACAACCAAGCAGCGGTTAATAATGTCCAATTTGACGATCGTCAGACTGGACATTACAATATAAATATACTTATTTGTATGAAGGGTGAAATCGCATTAAAAATATTAGAAGCCGTCGGCGACACAGCAATAAATATTGCGGATGTTTTCAGCGCCATAATCGACTCTGGATACGGCGCTTCATATGGCAAATTAAATTACGGAGTTTCAAAACGCCAATCAGAGCGTTCAGTGAGAAACTCAAACGCCAAAGAAAAAATAGACTCAAAAGCCAGATTTAATAGTATGCTTTATAAGCTCAAACGAGATAACCTAATACTTAAAACCGACAAAAAAGATAACTCCCCCGCGATAAAACTAACGCCGAAAGGACGCCGCTACCTTTCGATATTGCGCAAAAGAGAAAAAAATAAACTCCCTGAATTTTCTTACGATAACGACAAATTGGTTACCGACAAATTCATTATTATTATTTTTGACATACCGGAAAAAATACGAAGAAAAAGAAATTGGCTAAGGTCGGCCTTAAACAATCTAGGGCTAAAAATGATTCAAAAAAGCGTCTGGGTCGGAAAAATCAAACTACCAAAAACGTTTTTAGACGATGTTAAAAATTTAAACCTTGTAGATTTTGTAGAAATCTTTGAAATTACGAAAACTGGTAGCTTAAAACAAATCACATAGATTACAAATACTATTCCTATTTTTTGTTCTTTTTTATTCATTCCCTTTTCGCAGTGTCCAATCAGACGATCGTCTGATTGGACACTGCGAACTACCTAATAGCTACAAAACAAATAAATAATGCTTAATTTTTTGAAATGTGCCGAGGGCGGGAGTCGAACCCGCATGCCTTGCGGCGCTTGCTCCTAAAGCAAGTGCGTATAGCCAATTTCGCCACCTCGGCTTGACTTTTATTCTATCTTATGCCACCCTTGGCTTAAATACAAGCGCGACATATTCGCCTTGCGAACATTTCAAAGTATATAACGGAAGAACAAAAACGAAAACATAGAAAGGCCTTTGGCCGGAAGGAGGGGTTATGGGTGAAAAAATAGGATTTAAATTTTCTTGCACAACAGAAGAATTTAAAAACTCACTTGCCAAAAAAGGACTTAAAAATTCACAAATTGAAGATGGCAATGATATTGCTCTCGCCACGAATTTGCTAATTAGGTCAGCACCCGATGGGCAACTATATAGTCGCGATGCCGCTAGATCCGTTAAGGAAAGCTGCAAGCTCTTAGATGGCAACACAGTTATTATCGCACTTGAAAGCCCTGAATCGTCATCAGGATACGACGATAAATTTTGGGCGATTGTCAAAGAGCTACAAAAAATGATATTTGAAGCAACTATTGAGTAACTCTCGAAAACAAGAAAAAGAAACCGCCACTAATTTTTAACAGGTGGCGGTGTTTTTTTATCTATATTTCAAGCCATTTTCAACCCATTACTAAGGTTTAATCACGGGGTTGACTTTTTCCTTATTTTATGATATTATTTAGGCATTACAAAGGTGGAAAAAGTCTGCCTTTGCGGACTTTAAAAAATAAACAAGGAATAAAAATAAAAACCCGGAAGGGAGAAAGAGGAGGGCACAGGATGAAAACAACATTTTTTCTTATTTCCTTAATCTGCGTGATTATTGGAGTAATCACGGCAAACATCACTCAAGGTTATTTTTTTGGCGCAGCAGCTACGGTCGCACTCCTTGGAACATTTATAATCCAAGGGACGAGAAGAATTCCAAATAACCCGCCCAATAAAGGACTATTAACTGTTCTGGGCAAAAGAACGAAAATGGTAGTCGACGAAGGTTGGCATTTTTTCCCTCTGTTCCCGTGGCTATTCGGAGTCGTGCTTGTAGATGTTAAAAAGAAAGAGCGCGACATACCAGCTGAATCAGTAAGAACCCCAGACTTAGCGGAGATAAAAATACCGATAGCATTAACCTGGACGCCAAGTTACAGCGATACACTAGACGAAAATGATAATGTTATTTTTACCGGAGGACAAGATCTCATAGAATATCTTAACTCCGGCGGCGAAGAAGGTGTAAACGCACAACTAGAAGATATTGTACATGAGCGTCTTCGCGAATGGGCGATGTCAGCAGATGAAGGGCCGCAAACATGGCAAGAAGCAATAGGCGCGAAAGAAGAAGCCGTAGCGATTCTCCTTAAAGCAATACTTGGAGAAATCCTTGAGCCGATTCCTTCGACAATACCTACGCCTGTTCTATTGAAGTGTTTAAATTCTCCCCCAAGAAAACCAACTGAAAAAGAATGTGCGCTATGGGGACAGAATTGGGAAACCGCAATGGGAACAATAAGAGCGCTTCCAGCCGAAGACCAGGACAAGCTCAACAGGGCTGTTCAAAGAAGAAGGGAAGAACTTGCAAGGGCGCGCCAAGGCAATGGACACTTCAATATCCATCAACTTGGCGTTACGCTTAACCGATTAAACATCGGCGAAACAAAACCATTGGGCGACCTTGCAAAAGCAGCAGAAGCTGAAGTCAAAGAGGCCCAAGAAAGAAGAGGTGAAATGTACGAGATTGGAACAGATCTCTTAAAGGCCCAGGAATTAGCGAAAAAAATTACTGACTCTGGCAAAGAGATTTCCATCCAAGATGCATTCCAGATCATTATGGAATGGAAGGCTACCCGTGAAGGCAAGGGCTTCACTGTGCCTGGCCTTTCACCCGCATTAAAACAAATATTGGAAATTTTCTTGAACAAGCTTTCCTAAGGAGGTGATGTATGGAAAAAACGCCAAGATGGCTATGGCAAACTCTAATCGGCATAGTAATTGCCCTCTGTGTTGTCGGTTTTTTATGGAAAAAACAAAACACGACAATTACCGCGCCGAAGATTC
>Ga0172372_10002664_pt1 | contig 26889 bp, 28 predicted proteins | sample LakKiv5m_2_FD_114544 | JGI IMG/M metagenome (GOLD analysis project Ga0172372, IMG submission 114544) | Freshwater microbial communities from Kabuno Bay, South-Kivu, Congo - kab_092012_9.5m | ecosystem: Environmental > Aquatic > Freshwater > Lake | place: Democratic Republic of the Congo...
AACAACGCCCCCCATGCCGACCATCCCCCCAGTTGTTTCCGCCCCGGCGGCAACAACCCCCCCCCTGGGTCCCCTCCCCCCCCCCCCCCCCCCCCGGCTCCCCCCCCCAGCCCTCCCCGCCCCCCGCGGGCCGGTCGGCCGCGGGCGCCTCGCCCGGCTCGGCCCAGACGGGCACCTCGCCCCAGGGGGTGTCGACGAGGAAGCCCACGCGGCCCTCGGCGGTGGGCTGCTCGTCGACGACGCTGTGGGTCTCCCCACCGTAGGCGATGCCGACGAGCTCGCCGTCGGGCCCGTCGTACAGCGGGGTGCCGGCGGCGATGTAGGCGAGCGGTTCGAAGTCGAGGTCCCACCCCCACCCGAGGCCGGTCCCACAGCGGAACCGGGCCCAGCGTGCGGTGCCGATGGCCTCGGCGTCGACCCAACCGCGGACGGGGCCCATCCCGTCGGTCTGGACGAGGTGCGCGCCGTCGTCGGGGTCCTCGGCGATCACGCGACCGGTGGCGCCCCAGGTCTCCACCCTGGCGAGGACCCGCCCCGCGTCGTCGGTGAGCTCGGCCCCGGGCGCGATGGCGACCGAATCCCCGGCCGGCAAGTCCATCCAGGGGCCTTGACGGTAGATGAAGTCCACCCAGCCGGGGTCGACCCGGTGGGGAAGGGCGTCGAGGTCGGCGTGCCGCCCATGCCAGCGCCCGTCGAAGCCGACCTCGAAGCCGGCGCGGGCGTAGACGCCCGCCTCGTCGTCGTCGACCCGTCGTCCGGCGCCGTCCAGCCAGAGATCCTCGGCGATGACCGGCACGAGGTCGGCTTCGGCGAGCCAGAGGAGGAGTCGGAGGCCGTCATCGTCGACGGCGACCCGCCAGGGCGCGAGCTCGTCCCCCTCGACGACGAGCGCGGCGGCGGCGGGCTCGCCGGCCCCCTCCCGGATGCGGACGACGGGGCCTTCGGCCCGCAGGCGCAGCTCCGGGTCGCGCGCCCTCACGAGGTGCGGGGCGTCGAGGACGGAGTCGAGCTCCAGCACGGCTGCGGCGTCGGAGGCCTCGATCTCGGTGAGCGCGGAGGGGGCGGCGCAGGCGGCGAGGAGGACGAGCACGGGTGCCTCGGGTGCACGGGTTCCGACCGCGGGGCGCGCGCGCGGTTCCAGGGATCGCCCGTGGGGTGAGAAATGCCGGCTAAGCTCACGGCGGAGGCCGCCATGCCCGACACCACCCGTCCGCTCCTGCTCACGCTTCTCGCCGCCATGGGCTGCCCGGGCCCCGGCGGCGACGACACCGGAAAGACGGTGGACGACACGGGGGAGACGGGCGAGACCGGGAACACGGCTGTCAGCGAGCGTGGGTGCTACACGGTCCCGGTCGGGACCTCGGAGTGCCCCGACCCGGCCACGGTGCCGACCGCCGACGTCCTCCCCCAGACCTGCGGAGCCGAGGTGCTGAGCGTGGACGGCCCGGGAACGGCCGAGGAGTGCGCCTGGATCGGGGGGGCGACGGCGGGTGGCTGGTGCGTGTACCCGATCACGGTCATCCCGCCGGACACGCCGTGCGACTACGGCCGGCCGCTCACGCTGGGGGGCGCGCCGCGGCTGGCGCCCCTGGTGCGGGGGGAGGGATGGTCGGCTGGCGCGACGGGCGAGGTCCGGCCGGACCTCACGCGGGCGCGAGCCTGGGCGCAGGTCGGACGGGCCGAGCACGCCTCGGTGGCCTCCTTCGCGCGCTTCGCCCTCGAGCTGATGGCGGTGGGGGCCCCCGCCGAGCTCGTCTCCCTGGCCCACGCGGCGGCGATGGACGAGGTGCGGCACGCGCAGCTGGCGTTCGGGCTGGTGCGCCGCTTCGGGGGGGCGTCGGTGGAGCCGGGGCCGCTCCCGCTGGCCGACCTCCGGGTGGAGGCCGATCTCCCGACGATCGCGGCGGCCGCCACCCGCGAGGGTTGCATCGCTGAGACCCTCTCCGCCCTGCAGACCGCCGCGGCCCGGGACCGGGCCGACGATGCCGCCGAGCACGCGGTCCTGGGGGTGGTGACCCGGGACGAGGAACGGCACGCGGCGCTCGCGTGGCGATTCGTACGATGGGCGATCCAGCACGGGGGTGAGCCGGTCCGTGCCGCCGTCTCCGCGGCGCTGTCCGAGGCGCCGGCGCTGCCCGAAGGGGAGGGGGGCCTCCTGCCGCTCCCGGTGGCCCGGGAGCTCGTGGCGCGCGGCTGGCGGGACGTGGTGCGACCCGCCGCGGACGCGCTCCTCGCCGCCGATGCGGGCGGCGCGGGCTCCACCATCGGAGCGCATCCAGCCTCAGCCTGAGGGCCTCGGTCCGTCCACGATCCACCCCCTCGGCCGGCGATCGGCCCCGAGGGTGGCACGCAGGCGCGGCAGCGGGGGGGCCTCCGGTCCGCGCGGGCCGTGCTCCCAGAGCGGGGGCACCCAGGTCTCGTACGCGGGCAGGAACCGGCGGATGTAGTCGAGCGTGTCGGCGTCGGAGAGGGTGGGCTCCCCCCGCGCGCGGCGGGCCTGCTCGGCGTCGAGGCGCCAGCGGACCACGTCCTCCGGGTCGCCGGCGCGGAAGTGCACGAAGGCGTCGAGGGCCGCTCCCCAGGGGGCGTACCCGGCGAGGAGGCCGTTGGCGGCGGCCAGCGCTCGCGGGGGGGCGGGCACGGGGGCGAAGCCGAGCATCCAGCCCTCGAAGATCACGAGGTCGACCGGTCCGTGGACCCGGGGCCAGGTCGACGCGGGCGCCCGATCGCCCCGGCCGCCGTGGGCGGACTTGTCGTAGCGGGGAAGGGCGACGTCGGCCCCGGCTCGCAGCGCGGCGAGGCTGCGGTGCCCGAGCGCCGTGTCGTGGGTACCCGGGTAGCCGCGATGCTCCAGCGTGCGGTCCCCGGGGTGGCGGGCCGCCAGGGCCCGCTGCTCGTCGTGGGTGAGGTAGACGTCGTCCACCGAGAGCGTGACGCCGCGACGACCCCTCTCCGCCACGGCGGCCACCAGGGCGGCGGCGAGGGTGGACTTGCCGCCCCCCTGCGGCGCGGAGAGGCCGAGGACGAAGGGCTCGCCGCGGCCCACGGCGGGCCCCAGCCACTGCAGGATGCGGGCGACGGTGCCGGAGACGTCGGGCAAGCCGGTAGCGTAGCGCCGCCCGCCGCGGATAACGAGCCCCGTGCCCCCCCCCGCCCTCGGCGAGCTGGCCCGCATCTTCCTCCGCCTGGGTGTGACGGCCTTCGGGGGCCCGGCCGCCCACGTGGCGATGATGCGGGAGGAGCTGGTCACCCGACGGAAGTGGCTCGACGACGCCGAGTTCCTCGATCTCGTCGCGGCGACGAACCTCATCCCGGGGCCGAACTCGACGGAGCTCGCGCTCCACCTCGGCCTGCGCCGGGCCGGGTGGGCGGGGTTCTGGGTGGCGGGCGCCTGCTTCATCCTCCCGGCGGCCATCCTCACCGGGGCCTGCGCCTGGGCCTGGCACCGCTGGGGGGAGGTACCCGAAGCCGGCTGGCTCCTCTCCGGGGTCCAGCCCGTGGTGGTGGGCGTCATCGCCCACGCCGCCTGGGGCATGGCCCCCGCGGTCACCCGTACGGCGGGGCGCCGCGCGGCTGGCGTAATGAGCGCGGTGGCGGTGGGGCTCGGCGCCGACGAGCTGCTGGTGCTGCTGGTGGCCGGCCTGGTCTTCGCCCTTCCGCACCTGCGCGCGCGCCCCGGAGCCGCTGGCTTCCTCCCCCTCGCCACCGTCCTCCCCGGAGCCGTCCTGCTGCCGGTCAGCGCGGGCGGCCTCTTCTGGGTGTTCCTGAAGATCGGGTCGGTGCTCTACGGCAGCGGCTACGTCCTGGTGGCCTTCCTCCGGGACGAGCTCGTGGTGCGCCGCGGATGGCTCACCGAGGCGCAGCTCCTCGACGCGGTGGCCGTCGGGCAGCTCACCCCGGGTCCGGTGTTCACCACCGCCACCTTCGTGGGCGGCATCCTCGCCGGCCCCGCCGGGGCGGTCGCCGCCACCGTGGGGATCTTCCTCCCCGCCTTCGTCTTCGTGGCGCTGAGCGGTCCGCTGGTCCCGCGACTGCGCGCCTCGCCCCTGGCCTCGGGCTTCCTCGACGGGGTCACGCTCGCCTCCCTGGCGCTCCTGGTGGTGGTCACGATCCAGCTGGCGGCGACCACGCTCGGCGACCCGGTGTCGGTGCTGCTGGCGGCCGGATCGCTCCTGGCGCTCAGCCGCGGCTGGCTGGGCTCGACCTCGCTCCTGTTCCTGGGGGCCGCGGTCGGCTTCGTCGTGGCCCGCGTGGGTTAGCGGCGCCTGCGGCGGCCTCGGGCCGTCACGGAGGCCCGGTGAAGCTCCCCCGCGACGCGCTCGAACCCACCGGTGCGGAGCTACGAGCGCTCCTCGACCTCGCCGGGGCCCGGCTCTCGAGCTTCGTCGACACGCTGCCCACGCAGCCGATGGTGGGCACCGACGGCGGCGCGCGCCTGGCCCGGGACCTGGCCGAGCCGCTGCCGGAGAAGGGGACCAGCTTCCGCAACCTCCTGAGGGTGTTCTTCGAGCGGGTCGTCCCCGGCGCGCTCAACACCAGCGCTCCGGGGTACCTGGGCTACATCCCCGGAGGGGGGCTCCCGGTGTCGGCCCTGGCCGACCTGCTCGCCGGCACCACCAACCGCTTCGTGGGTCTCTGGATGGCGGCGCCCGGGCTCGTCCAGATCGAGACCAACGTGGTTCGCTGGTTCGTCGGCATGGTGGGGTACGACGACGCCGGCGGCGGCGTGCTCACCAGCGGCGGGTCCATCGCCAACCTCATCGCGCTGGTCACCGCGCGACGGGAACGCCTGCCCGCCGACTTCCTCCGCGGCACCCTCTACTGCTCGGCCCACGCGCACCACTCGGTCCGCAAGGCCGCGCTCCTGGCAGGCTTCCCGCCCGAGAACGTCCGCGAGGTGCCCCTCGACGCGAGCTTTCGGATCGACCTCGCCGCCCTCGACGCCGCGATCGCCGCGGATCGCGCAGCCGGGTGGACGCCCTTCTGCGTGGTGGCGAGCGCCGGGACCACGGCGCTCGGCGCGGTGGATCCCATCCCCGAGCTGGCCGATCGCTGCGCCGCGCAGGGGCTCTGGCTGCACGTCGACGCCGCCTACGGCGGCTTCTTCGCCCTGACCGAGCGCGGACGGAACGCGCTCACCGGGCTGGAGCGCGCGGATTCCATCACGCTCGATCCCCACAAGGGCCTGTTCCTGCCCTACGGCACGGGCTGCCTGGTGGTGCGGGACCGGGCTGCGCTCCGACGCGCCCATCACGTGGACGCCGCCTACCTGCCCCCCCCGCAGACCGACGGGGATCGGTGGGACTTCGCCGATCTCTCCCCCGAACTCTCCCGCGACGCCCGCGGGATGCGCGTGTGGCTGCCGATGAAGCTCGCCGGGGCGGGGGCGTTCCGCGCGGCGCTGGACGAGAAGCTGGACCTGGCCCGGGACATCGCGGAGGGCATCCGTGCGCGGCCCTGGCTCGAGCTGGTCGCCCCGCCCACGCTCTCGCTGCTCGCGTTCCGGGTGCCCGGCGACGATGCGGCCACCCGGGCCCTGCTCGCCGGGGTGAACCAGCGGCAGCGCGTGTTCCTCACGGGCGTCCCGCTCGACGGGGGCTTCGTGATCCGCGCCTGCGTCCTCTCGTTCCGGACCCACCGGGCCCAGGTGGAGCACCTCCTCGCCGACCTCGACGCGGCGTGGGCGGCCCGCGCGGGCGGCGACGCAGCGCGCAGTTAGAGCCGCGCATGCAGAAGCTCGTCCGCGGCATCGTCGACTTCCGTGACCGGGTGCGCCCCGGGGTCCGTGACACCTTCGCCCGCCTGGCCCTGGGTCAGTCGCCGGACTGCTTCTTCGTGGCCTGCTCGGACAGCCGCGTGGTGCCCAACCTGTTCGCCTCGACAGACCCGGGCGACCTCTTCGTGCTCCGAAACGTGGGCAACCTGGTGCCGCCCCCGGACGTGGAGGGCGATCGCTCCGCCGCGGCCGCGGTCGAGTTCGCGACCCGCGGGCTGGGCGTCCGCGACGTGGTGATCTGCGGTCACTCCTCATGCGGGGCCATGCGCGCGATCTGGGACGGTCGGGTGCCCGAGGGGACCCCCCACCTCGAGGGCTGGCTGGGCCACGGGCGGCCCGCGCTGGCGCGGCTCCACGCGAACCCCGACTTCGCGCCCGACCTCCCCGCGGAGGATCGGCTCTCCCAGGTGAGCGTGCTCCAGCAGATCGAGCACCTGCGCAGCTACCCGCTCGTGCGCCAGCGTGTCGCCACCGGCGGGATGCGGCTGCACGCGTGGTGGTTCGACATCGCCGACGCCGAGGTGCTGGCCTGGGATGTCCAGCGGGGGGCCTTCGTCCCCCTCGTGGGCATGGACGACCCCCCTGGAGTGGGGATCGTCCCCTGAGCGGCCGGGAACCCGTGCATGTGGTCCGGGGTCGGTAGCCCCGTGTGGCTCCTCCTCGCCTGCGGGTCCCTCTCCGCGCCGACCCCGTCGCCGGCCCCCGCGCCGCCGCCCGAGCCGCCACGCTGGCCGGCGGTCGGATCGGTGCGGACCCTCGACGCGCGCGCGCCGCCGAAGCGCCTCGTCCTCGACGCCGGCCACGGAGCGCCGGGCAACCCCGGGAACACCGGCGTAAACGGCCAGGCGGAAGGCGAGACCATGCGTCTGCTCGCCGACGCCCTGGCCCCGGCGCTGACGTCGGGAGGACTGGCGGTCACGCTCACCCGGCCGGACGCCGCCCTGGTGGACTACGACCGACGGGTCGCGCTGGCGGCCGGAGCCGACCTCTTCCTCTCCCTCCACTCCGACGCGCGCGCGGGCGTCACGAGCGGGCTCGATCCCCGGACCGGCCACTGGTGGACGGCGGGGGCGGCCGGCTTCGCGGTGTTGTGGTCCGACGAGGGCTCGGCCCCGCTGGTGGACGCTCGCCTCGCCTGGGCCCGGGCGCTCGCGCGCCGGATGGTGGAAGCGGGCTTCCTGGCGTACCACGGCGACGATTACCAGGGCCTCTACGCGCCCGACGCGGTCCCGGGCGTGTTCGTGGACCGCCACGCGCCGGGTCGGCGGATCCGGCTCCTCCGACGGCCCACGGTGCCCTCCCTCCTGGTCGAGACCCACGAGGCGCACGACCCCGAGGAGGTGGCGCGGTGGAGCGAGCCCGCCACGCACGCGGCCTTCGCCTCCGCGGTGCTGGCCTCGATCGCCGACCTGGGCGCGTCGGAGCCGCCGCCCGGGTCCCGATGACCTGGCGTTGACGTGCCGCGGGGAGCAAGCGGCGTGTGGTCAGGTCGGAGGCTGCATGTTCACCACCGTCGCCCGTCCCCACCCCCGCGGCCGCCGCGCCGCCGCGCTGTGCGCCTCGCTCGTCCTCAACGGCACCCTGGTCCTGGGCCTGGCCCAGCTCCGCCCGGCCGAGCGGGCGGCGGAACTGGCCGAGGCCCCCATCGAGCGGATGGTCGAGCTGGTCCTCCCGCGCGCCCCCGAGCCCCCCGGCCCGCCAGCGCGCCGACCGGTGTCCCGACCGGCTTCGGGCGGCGGGACGCCCTCGCGTCCCCCTGCGCCCACACCCGAGCTGCCCACGGCCGCGCCGGTGGTCGCGCCCGCGGTGGACGTGGCGGCGGCCCATCCGCCTTCGGGTCCCCCGGGCCCAGGAGGGGAGGGGCCCGAGGGACCGCCCGGAACGCCGGGCTGGGGGGAGGGGGAGGGCGGCGGAGGCGGGGGAGGCGGACACCGGACGGTCCACTGGAGCCAGGTGCAGGCGCGGTCCAAGGTGCAGCCGGAGTACCCCCCGGCGGCGGCCGCGATGGGCTACCGAACCGAGGAGAGCTGCATCCTGCGGCTGCGGATCGACGCCGAGGGGGTCCCCACCGCGGTCGAGGTGCGGCGGTGCCCGCCCCCGTTCCAGCGGGTGGCGGTGGAGGCGGCCAGGAAGTGGCGCTTCTACCCGCTCCTGGAGGATGGGCGACCCGTCTCCAGCCAGTTCGACCTGAACTTCCGGTTCCGCCCCAGCGGGGCGGCGTCCGGCGCCTCCGGAGCGGGCCACGACGCAACCCCCTCGACCGACCCGCCGCCGCAGTAGGCGCGCCGGGACGAGGGCGGGCTAGGTTGGGCCACCCCCGGAGCTCCGTTGGCCCGCCCCGAACGCCTCGTCCTCGTGGACGGCACCTGGCTCGTGTTCCGCGCCTTCTTCGCCATCCCGACGAGCTTCTCCACCTCCGAGGGCCTGCCCACCAACGCGACCTACGGGTTCGCGACCATGTTCCGCAAGCTCTTCGCCGGACGCCGCCCGGAGCGCGGCGCCGTGGTGTTCGACCCGCCCGGCCCGGTGCAGCGTGAGCTGCGTTTCCCGGCCTACAAGGCCGACCGACCCCCCGCCCCCTCGGACCTGGTGCGGCAGCTCGCGTCCATCGACCGGGTCGTCGCCGCGCATGGCTTCCCCGTCCTCCGCGTCCCGGGCTTCGAGGCGGACGACGTCATCGGCACGCTGTGCCGGCGCGCGGTGGAGGCGGGGCACGAGGTGCTCATCGTGGCGGGCGACAAGGACTTCGCCCAGCTGATCGGGCCCGAGGTCCGCATGTTCGACAGCATGCGCGACGTCACCTACGACGCGGAGCTCGCCTACAAGCGCTGGGGGGTGCGCCCCGACCAGGTGGTGGACCTCCTGGCGCTGATGGGCGACGCGGTGGACAACATCCCGGGCGTGGCCGGGGTGGGAGAGAAGACCGCCAAGAGCCTCCTCGCCGAGCACGGGAGCCTGGAGGGGGCCTACGGCGCGCTCGCCACCCTCCCCAACCGCGTCCGGCAGGCCCTCCAGGCCGGCCGGGACTCCGCCCTGCTCTCGCGCGAGCTCGCCACCATCGACACGAACGTGCCGGTGGGGGTGGAGCTGGACGCGCTGCGCCTGCCGCCGCCGGACCCCGCCGCGGTGGACACGCTCTACCGGGAGCTGGAGTTCCGCTCGCTGCTCTCCGCGCAGGCCAGCGAGGTCGAGGTCGCCGCCCATCCCGTCCTCGACGAGGCCGGCGCGCGCGCCCTGCTCGACGGACCGGGGCCGGTGGCCCTCCACGCCGTGCTCGATCCGGGCTGGGGTGGGGTCGGCACGCTGGTCGGGCTGGGGCTGGCGAGCGGCGCCGGGGTCGGCTTCGCGCCCACGACGGTGGTGACGCGACTGGCGGACCGCTGGGCGGACCCCGGCCTGTCCCGGTACACCCACGAGGTGCGCGGGCTCGAGAAGGCGATGCGCCGTCTCGGCCTTGGCCTCGGCCCGGTCGACGACACGCAGCTCCTCTCCTTCCTGGTGGAACCCACCAAGTGCATCCCGCATCGACTGGACCAGGTCAGTCGGGAGTACCTGCAGCGCCCCCTCCCGGATCGGAAGGGGGTCACCGGCAGCGGTCAGGCCGAGCTGCGCTTCGCCGAGGCTCCGCTGGAGGCGGTGGCGGGGTGGGCCGGCGCCTCGGCCGCTGCGATCCTGGACCTGGGCCCGTTGTTGTGGGCGCGCCTCGACGAGCTCGGCCTGCGCACCCACTACCTCGAGCGGGAGCGCCCCCTCGCGGACGTGCTCGCGGCCATGGAGGAGGCGGGCATCGCGGTGGATCGGGCCGACCTGGAGCGGCTCGGAGTCGAGTTCCGCGCCCGCCGCGACGCGCTCGAGGCCGAGGTGCACCAGCTCGCCGGCCGCCCCTTCAACCTCGGCTCCACCCAGCAGTTGGCGACGGTCCTCTTCGAGGAGCTGAAGCTCCCGGTCATCAAGAAGAACAAGACCGGCTACTCCACCGACGCCGAGGTGCTCGAGGTGCTGGCCCGGCAGCACCCCCTGCCGGCCCGCCTCCTCGAGCATCGCGCCCTGGCGAAGCTCATCAACACCTACACCGACGTCCTGGCGGCCTCGGTCGACGCCACCACCGGGCGGATCCACGCCACCTTCAACCAGACCGTGGGCCTCTCCGGGCGGCTCATCTCCACCGACCCGGACCTGCAGCGCACGCCGGTACGCACCCCGGAGGGCAAGCGCATCCGGGCCGCCTTCGTGGCGCCCCCGGGCTTCCGGATCCTCTCGGCCGACTGGAGCCAGATCGAGCTCCGGGTGCTCGCGCACTTCGCCCAGGACCCGCGCCTGATCGAGGCCTTCGCGCAGGACCTGGACGTGCATCGGCAGACCGCCGCGGCGCTGTTCGGAGTGGCGCCCGAGCTGGTGACCGGGCCCCAGCGTACGGTGGGCAAGACCATCAACTTCGCGACGATCTACGGGCAGGGGGCCACCGCGCTGGCGCAGATCCTGGGGGTGCCGCGGAAGGAGGCGCAGGCCTACATCGACGGCTTCTTCACCACCTACGCCGGCGTGGCCTCCTGGCTCGCGCGCACCGTCGAGCAGGCGGCTCGCGATGGCTACGTCACCACGTTGCTGGGCCGGCGCCGCTGGATCCCCGAGCTGCGCTCGCTCTCGCCCATGGACCGGCAGGCCGGCGAGCGCATCGCCGCCAACACGCCGATCCAGGGCTCGGCGGCCGACCTCTGCAAGCTCGCCATGCTCGACCTCCACGGACGGCTCCGGGGGAGCGGCGCCCGCCTGCTCCTGCAGGTCCACGACGAGCTCGTCCTCGAGGTGCCGGAGGCCGAGGTGGACGCGACCCGGGATGCGGTGGTGGCCGCGATGACCCACCCGTGGCCTCTGGATGTGCCGCTGGTGGTCAACGTGGGGGTGGGCCGCTCCTGGGCCGAGGCGCACTAGGCGGTCGAGCGCCTACTGCGGGGGTACCGCGACGGCGTCGATCGTCATGGTGGCGTCCACCACTTCGCCGGTGGGCTCGTACGTGTAGGGGTCCACCACGTGCAGCTCCGCGTCCACCGTGGCCCGCCAGGTGGCCGAGCCGTCCGCGTGGAGCGTGAACTCCGAGGTCGAGATCGAGCAGTCGCCGAGGATGCCGGAGCCGGGGGCATCGCCGCAGTACGCCAGGGTCGAGGTCTCGAAGTCGGGGTCGAGCACCTCGATGAGGAGGTCGGTGTCGTCGCTGCTGACGTCGGACGCTCCTTCCGGGACGTCCGCGCTGGCGGCGAAGCCGCATTCCTGGCAATCCCGGCTCCCCAGGAACGAGAACGCCGGCGTGTCGCCGGAGAGGTTCCAGCAGGCGGTGAAGTCGACCGAGTTCGGGGTGCCGTCGATGCTCGCGCATCCACCGCCTCCCCCGTTGGACTGGGCGTCGTCGCCGGGGCAACCGAGTAGGAGCAGGAAGAGGGACATCTGGATCTCCGTGGGCGACGTCGGTGTCGCCGCGAGGAAGCGTCACCTGCTCCAGGCCAGCCGACGACTGACCGTTCGCTGACTTCGCAGCTGCCCGAGGCATCTAGCCAAGACGCACGGGCACGTGCCGCGGAGCACCACGACTTGTGCACTCACCTGGTGGGGATCACCCTCGAGCAGGAGCGGGAGGCGCTGGCCTTCCTCCACGACACCGACCAGATCGCGCTGGTGGGGGCGCTCTGGGAGCAGCGGGAGACCCCTCCGGTGGACACCCGGCGCCATCCCGACGTCGGGCGAGCGTTGAAGGCGCACTGGAGCGCCGTGGCCCGCGAACGCATCCTCGAAGGCGCGCCCGGCCAGTACAGCTACAACGTCTTCACCGTGTCGGAGGCCGACTTCGAACGCCTCCGCGAGCTCCACCTGCGCTACTTCCACGAGCTCCGCACCCTCGTCGCGGCGTCCCAGCCCGGCGAGCGGGTGTGTGTGACCAACGTGCAGTTGTTCGCGCTGGATGCGGGCCGCTGAACCGGGCGAATTGGTCTTCGGCCGAAGGCCGCACCCCCTCAACGATCGGCGACACGATGTCGTCGATCGGTACCGGCTGCAACGGAAGAAAGCGGACAATTTCGTGGCACGCCCCGTGCATTCTCCCGGTACGTCACCGCACGTGACCATCAACCAAGGAGAGTCCCATGTCCCGCTTCCTCACCCTGACCCTCGCGCTCGCCCTCGCCCCGCTCCCGGCCCTCGCCAGCACCGACGGCGGCGCCGGCGCGGTCGGACAGATCTCGGAGTACACCAACACCGCCGAGTCCGGCGGCCGCGCGGGGTGGGTGTACATCGGCTCCGAGTACTACTACTGGGGCGGCGACAACTGCTCCGGCGTCCGGCCGCCCTCGGAGGCGCAGATCGCGCGGCTGTTCACCGCGCGCATCGAGGGGATCATGGTGAACCCCTGGTACAAGACCCCCGTGTCCGCGGACGTCAAGTGCCTGACGATCTTCATGACCTACTGAGGTCAGGGGCCGACGGCGGGCTCGCGCGCGGGCGCGGCCCCGCCCCGGGCACGGCTTGACGATACGGACCGATGGACTACGTCGCCACTCGCCCAGGAGCCGCCTTGTTCCTCGTTGTCCTGTGGGGCTGCGCGTGCCACCACCCCGCCGATCCTGGCGCCCCCGCCGATCCGGGGCACCCCGTCGATTCCGCCGACACCGCCGTTCCGCGGAGCGGCGCGGTGGCCATCCCGGCCGGGAGCTTCACCATGGGCTCCCCAAGGAGCGAGTCCGGCCGGATGTCGGACGAGGGTCCGCAGATCGAGCTGAAGATCGCGGCCTTCGAGCTGGACGTGGTGCCCGTCACGGTGGCGCGGTTCGAGGCGCAGGCCGGGGTGGCGGGGACGTGGGGCGAGGCCGTCGGCGCCTGCAACCTCGGCACGGATCGCGCGGGACACCCGGCCAACTGTGTGTCCTGGCGAACCGCGCGCAGCTTCTGCGAGCTGCAGGGCGGTCGACTGCCAACCGAGGCCGAGTGGGAGTACGCGGCGCGCGCCGGGACGGAGACGGCGTGGTGGTGGGGACCCGCCTTCGAGGAGGCGCGGGCGGTGAGCTCGGTCGGCTGCGGCGAGTGGGGCTGCGCGGGGGGCACCGGGGAGGTTGCCGAGGTCGGGGACCGATGCAACGCCTGGGGGGTGTGCGACGTGACCGGCAACGTGCTCCAGTGGACGAGCACCGCCTACCAGGAGGAGCTCGGCGAGTACGTGCACGAGCCGCTGGAGCCGGGCGCGGGCGATCCGGTGCTCAGGGGCGGAGCCTGGAGCTTCGACGACACGGATTTCCTCCGCATCGCCACGCGGTTCATCGAGCACGCCCCTCTCGGGGACGAGGAGTTCGGGTTCCGCTGCGCGTACTGACGGTGTCCCGGCTCGTCGGGGTGGTTGGGCCCGCTCAACCCTGGCAGTTCAGGAACGGCGAGACCGCCGACCACTCCGGGTCGGGGTACCAGGCGACGAGGAGCTGGCCGCCGGCGATGGCGGGGATGAGCGTCGGGGCGCGGTCCTCGGGGAGCGCGGGGCAGCCCCAGCTCCGCCCGGCGCGGCCGTGGGCGGCGATGAACGCCTCGGAGACGTAGTCGGCGCCGTGCACCACGATCGCCCGCTCGCGCGCGCGGTCGTTGACCCCGGGCTCGAGCCCGTCCAGGCGCAGCGAGAGCCCGTGCTGGCCCTGGTAGGTCTCCGCGGTGCGGAACACCCCCAAGCTGGACTGGTGGCTCCCGGGGCGGTTGGAAAAGGCCACCGCGAGGTCCTCCCCGGTGTTGCGGCCGTGCGCGACGTACTCGTGGAACAACGTGGCGCCGGTGGTGAGGTCGATGACCCACAGCCGCCGCTGGGTGGAGGGGCGAGAGTAGTCGATGACGGTCATCCGGCGGGGATCCGCCGGCTGGCCGAGGGTGGCGGCGCAGGTCGCGACTTCTCGCGCGAGCGCCAACACCTCCGCGGGGGGGGCGTCGAAGGGCACGGGCTCTACCTGGATCCCGGTCGACGGTCCGTCAAGCGCGCCTACCGGACGCGGATGACCGTGCCCGGGTCCTCCCGGGTCGCCCAGGCCACCCTCCATCCCGGTGGGACCTCGGGCCGGAGCTGGTCGAAGACCACGTGGGCGTCGGCGGGGGAGAGGTTCACGCAGCCGTGGCTCATCGGGAGCCCGAACTTCCCGTGCCAGTAGGCGCCGTGCAGCGCGAAGCGGGGGCGGAAGTGCACCGCCCAGGGCACGCGCTCCACGTGGTAGACGTCGGCGGCGCCGGGCAGGGAGAGCATGTCGGTGTCGACGTACTTGTCCTGCACCCGGAACGTGCCCGTGGGGGTGGCGTAGCGGCCGCCGGCGCCGGCGGAGACCAGGGTGAGGTGGCGCGGGGTGTCGCCCACCATCACCGCGAGGGTCTGCTGGGCGAGGTGGACGTCGATCCACGTCTCGGCGTCCCCGACCCCGGCGGGGCGGGGCGCGGGCTGGAAGGTGCGCACCCGGCCGTCCACCGGGGCCTGGACCAGAAACGCCTCCTGGAAGGCGCGGGTCGTGCCGTCGGCGGTGGTGCAGCCGGCCGACTCCACGCACCAGCCCAGGGTGGCGCCGGGGGGCAGGGGGTCCACGGCGAGGTCGCGCCCGGTGAACACGCTTGGCTGGTAGACCTCGGCCTGGTCGACGGGCACCACCCGCCCGTCAGCGGCCACGAGCACGTCGCCACGCTCGGTCGTCTCCACCCGGACGAAGGCGTAGCTGTGCTCCTTCTCGAAGTGTCCGACCGGCCGCTTCCCCGCGTCCCAATCGGTCTTGGATCGATAGATCGGGCCCGGCTTGCTCCGCCCGAGCTTGGCGTAGATGCCGGCGAGGGTCTCCCCCGGGTCGACCCGCGGCAGCGACACCGGCTGGCCGGTGGCGAGCTCGGTGTCGTCGAGGCAGGCCCAGGCGCCCTTGTCCACCCGCCCCCAGTCGTCGCAGCCCGGCGCGACCCCGTGTTCGTACACCCGGAAGGGCTCGCGGGCGGCGATGAGCCCGACCCAGGTCGCGCCGCGGCTGGGCTCGACGCGGGCGTACAGGTTGACCGGGGAGACGCGCGCCTCCTGGACCACGGACTCGGCGACGACGTCTTCCACCCGCGGGTCTCTAACCCCCGGTTCACGGCACTGAGTGCAGCGGCCCGTCCCACCCCCGCCGCCACCCTCACCGCTCGGCGATGGACCGGGCCAGCTGCCCCAGCTCGCCTACGCGAGGGCTGGAGGGGTCGAGGTTGGCGTCGGCGCCGGCGCGACCGAACTCGAACTCGAGGCGCGCGAGCGCGTGGGCGATCTGGTCGCGCTCGGCGTAGACCCGCCCGCGGCCGAGCAGATCCTCGGGGGGCAGCTCGGCGTCGGCGAGGGCCAGGTCCACCAGTCGATCGAGGGAGCCGTCGATGGCGTCGCGGATGTCGTGGCGCACCGGAGCCGGGAGGTTCTCGGCTTCGCGGAGGCGACGCTCCAGGCCCAGGGCGCGGACCTCGGCGCCGGCCGAAGCGGGGGCCTGGGCGCGATCTCGCAGCGCCGTCCGGGCGCGCGCGACGGGGACACTGCGCAACACGTTGCGGACGGTCCAGCCGACGAGCGCGGCCGCCAGCGCGCCGATGGCGAGGTTCACGGGGAACGGGGCGAAGACCGCGATCCCGAGCGCGATCAGCGCGAGGACCAGCCATTGGGCCACGGCGGGGGCGCTCGTGGCCTGGGCGCGCGCCGGCAGGCCGCGCGTCTCCATGCGACGGACCACCCGCAGCACGTCGCCTTCGGCGTCGCTCTGGTCCAGGATCCAGTCTGCCTTCCGGGCCGCCGCGCGCTGGACCGCCACCGGCTCGACCCCGGAGCGCACCGCCACGTTCAAGAGCGCGGCCGGAGACAGCCCGGCCAGCGGGACCACGGCCACCCATTCGGGGCGCTCGGTGGGGTCCGGGCGTGTCGGATGCACGCGGACGGCAGCCGGCGCATCGTGCAGGGGCGCGGGCGTCAACACGGGGGGCGTGCTGTAGACGACCTGGCGGGCCGCGGCGAGGCGCTGTTCCGGGTCCAGGTCCACCAGCCCGGCCACCAGCTGCTCGAGCGCCTCCGGCACCGGGGCGTGCCCCGACAGCGGTGGGGCGGGGGTGTCGCGTCGCCGCAGCTGGGCCGCGCTCTGGGCGGGCCACGGATCCTGCCCCGCGACCGCCCGGTACACCAGCACGCCGAGCCCGAAGAGGTCGGCGGCGGCGTCCGGCTCGCCGTGGTGGTCGAGCAGCTCGGGCGCGCGATGGTGAGGGACCCGGGCCAGGCTCTCGGGGCGAGGCAGGCAGACCGCGGCGAGGCGCGGCGTGCCCTCGTGGTCGACGACGACGTCCTCGCCGCGCAGCTCGCCGTGGAAGCAGCCGTTGCCCTCGAGCACCGCGGGGACCAGCCAGCCGAGCAGCGCCTGCGCGTCGCCGGGGGTAAGGCGGACCCCGGCGAGGGTCCCCTGGGTGCGGGGGCGGACCACGTAGGGGACGCCCTCCTCCTCGACCCGGGCCAGGACCGGATGGACCGCGGGGTGGGTGAGCGGCACGCGGGCGAAGGCACCGCGCGCGCCCTCGCGCAGCAGCGCGTGCGAGCGCGGGGCGACGACCTCCACGTCATCCCCGGACTGGAGATCCTGCGCCGCCCAGCGGCGGAGGTCTTCCTCCGCGACCTGCTCCTTCACGATCTGGAACCGGCCCGCGAGCTTGCGCGGCTCGGTCATCACTCGCCCGGGCACGTCTGCTCCACCCAGCACTCGATCTCCGCCCGGTAGTCGTCCGGCGCGACGTCCGGGCTCTCGTTGTGATCGGCGCCGGGCACGAGCCAGAGCTTGGTGGGAGGGTTCGCGAAGCTGTGGACGAGCTCGCCGTTGGAGGGCTGCACGTAGGTGTCGGCGGCGGCGTGCATCACCAGGTAGGGGCGGAACACCTGCTTGGCGGCGCCGACGTTGTCCCATTCGGACTCGAGGAACCAGCCGGCGGGCATGTCGAGCCCGGTGCCGTCGTCCGCGAGCTTCTTCGCCGAGGCGAACATGTCCTCGGTGATGAGCACGCGCGGAGGGCGGTCCACCGCGGTGTGCACGGCGACCGAGCCGCCCAGCGAGAGCCCGTGGTAGGCGATCTGGCTCGGGGCCTCGCCGGTGACGCTGCTGACGTAGTCCACCGCGCCCAGCCCGTCGGCCATCACCGCGTCGAAGCTCGGGCTCCCTTAGCTCTTGCCGTAGCCCTGGTAGTCGAAGACGAAGACGGCGTAGCCCATCTCCCAGTAGATCCCGACCCGGTCCCAGTAGGTGTCGATGTTGCCGGTGTTCCCGTGGAAGTAGATGTAGGTCTGGCTTCCCGGCACGGACTGGTGGGCCCACACGCCCGCCAGGGTGGTGCCGTCGGCGCTGGGGAACTCGACCTCTTCGATCTGCGGGGCGGGGATCACGTCCCCACCGAGCTCGTAGGCGTCCACCCGCGTGGGGTTGAAGAAGAAGCCGTCCATGGTGAGGCAGCCGGCGAGGAGCCAGATCATCGCGGGCCTCCGAAGGTGTACCGGGCGCCGAGCTGCAGCGCGATGGCGCCCTGGTTGGCCGGGGCGTACCAGTGGGGCGTGAGCGGCTCGGTGTCCGCCCAGGGGGAGAGCCACTTCAGCTCGGTGACCAGCTGGGTGCGGCCCACGCCCCAGAGGTTGCCGCCGCCGACCCACCCGAGCGCGTGGGGGCCGGGCCGGGGCTCGACGAAGGCGCCCACGCTCGCGTAGGCGGTGTGCTGGTCGCTCTTGCCCCAGTCCCAGGACGCGGCCAGCCCGGGCTGCGCGAAGAGCCGCACGCCGCCCTCCGGGGCGTCCGGTTCGTTGTCCCCCGCGGCGAACACGAAGCTCAAGTCGGCCATCAACCGGGGGCGGGCGCCCTCCGGCGCCATGAGCTGCCCGGACACGCCGGCGTCCAGGCCGATGAGGTTGAACGCCGCGGTCGCGGTGGGGTGGACCGCCGCGTGGACGTCCACGAGGTCGGTGACCCCGTAGGTGGCGCCCAGGGTGGTGAGCGGGAGGGGCACCGGCGCGCCGTAGAGCTCGACGAACGGGCCGCCCAGGGAGGCTTCCACCGCCAGGGCGCCCTTGCCGACCGGCTTGACACCGTGCACGGTGGAGCAGGCGGTGAACAGGAGGGCGGCGGGAAGGAGGCGCACGGGACGATCGCGGCTGCGCTATCGCGACCCGCCCGGGGCGGCCATCCGGGGTAGGAGCCCAGCGTGTTCGGGTTCGTGGTCGCCCTCCTGGTCCGCCTCCTCGCGCTCACGTGGCGGGTGGAGCGTCCCCCTTTTCCGGTGGCCGGGCCCTGCGTGCTCGCTTTCCTGCACGGGGAGCAGCTCCCGCTCGTGGCGCTCCACCGCGGGATGGGGGTGGTGGGGATCGTGAGCCGCTCGCGCGACGGCGAGCGGTTGAGCGCGGTCCTGACCCGGCTCGGCTACCCGGTGCTGCGGGGATCCACCTCGGCCGGCGGGACCGAGGTGCTGGTGGCGGCGTCCCACGCCCTGGCGCGCGGGGAGCGTCCCGCCCTCGCCGTGGATGGTCCCCGGGGGCCGGCGGGTCGCCCCGGACCGGGGGCCGCCGGGCTCGCGCGCCGCGCCGGGGTGCCGGTGGTCGTGGGTCGCGTGGAGTCGGCCGGATGGCGGGCGCGCTCCTGGGACCGTTTCCTCGTCCCCTGGCCGTTCGCGCGGGTGCGGGTGCGCTACCGGGTGTGGGACGGTGTAGGCGAGATGCCGCTGGACTGAGGTGTCAGAGCGGGGGACCGCTCAGCCGAAGCGCAGGGTGATGAGGACCTGCGCGTCGTTCTCCGAGCGGGCCACCGAGACGATGGCGTTGCTGTCCACCTTGAACCCGAAGCGCACCTCCATGGTGCTGGGCGCGGGGAGGGACTCCGTGTTGATGGCCTCGCCGAGCTCCTTGGCCACGGACTTGATGGTCTCCACCATCCCCGGGAGGATCTTGTCCGGATGACCGCGGACCGTGATGGCGCCCTTGTCGATGGCGTTCACGCTCTCGCAGTCGAAGATGATGATCGAGCGGTCGTTGAGGTTCGATTCGAGGAGCACGGCTGACCCGGGGGTGCTCCGGCGTAACCGGGGCGCCGGCCCGTCGGCGAGGGGGCGGGGGGACTCGCGCCGGTCCCCCGCGCGATTTCACCCTCCGAGCTCTTCCTTGGCGTCCTTGGGCCGCTTCAGCCGCGCTCGGGTGACCTTCACCCCGTCGCCCGCGACCGCGCGCGACGCGCCTTCATCGGGGCGGATCTCGCCCTCGCCCGCGGAGTACTCGCCCGAGAACTTGTTCATGAGGTTCTGCATCGAGGACTTCAGGCGATCGCGGAGGCCCATGGAGAGAAGATACTGCCCTCGGGCGGTCGCGCGCCAGCGCCGCGGCAGAACGTGACGCGGCGGGCGATCGAGCCTGTGGTATGTAGGAGGGACAACGCCATGACGACCATCACCCTCGAACAGATCATCAACTTCCTGCTCGAAGCTCCCATGTTCGGAGACCTCGACGCCGCGGAGCTCTCGCAGATCGTGCACATCATGCAGGTGCAGCGGATCAGGGACGGGCAACCCATCTTCCGTGAGGGGGACCCGGGGGACGCCTGGTACGTGATCTTCCAGGGCGCCGCCGAGGTGCACAAGTCGCAGGAGTTCCTCCCCGCGCGCCGCATCGCCTCGCTGGGGCCGCGCGCCTGCTTCGGCGAGATGGCCATCCTGGACCACTCGCCGCGCTCGGCTTCGGTGATCTCGCGCGGCGAGACCACGGTGTTCCGCTTCCCGCGCAAGGACTTCGAGGCGCTGCTCGCCGAGGGGAACCTCGCGGCCTACAAGCTCGTCTACGAGATGGCGAAGGTGCTCTGCGCCCGCGCGCGCAGCATCACCCAGCAGCTCACCGACGCGCTCTCGGACAACGCTCCCGGCCGGCTCCACAGCACCAGCGTGAACGTGGTCCAGGGCCACTCGATCTCGGAGTAGGCGTGTGGCTCGCGGCGCTGGCCTGGGCGGCCGACCCGGCGCCGGGGTGGGCGCCGAGCGTGGAGGCGAGCGGCGTGGTGGAGGCCTACCGCGCGTGGGCCTCCGGGCGCGGCCGACCCGCGCCCGCGGCGGAGCTCGTGTGCCGGCCCTTCGCCGAGGCCACCGTGCTCTGCTTCACGCGCGACGACGGGAAGAAGCGGGTGTACGCGACCGCCGCCGACCGGCAGACGGCGGCGACGTTGGAGGCCGCTGCGGCCGGTGAGGCCCCTGCCGCGCTGGCCTGCCTGGAGGACGTGGCGGTGGAGGGGAGCACCCGCCGGTACGCGGCCTGCGCCGCCGGGACCGGGGCCGAGCATCGACCGCTCCTCCACCCCGCCGCGCTCGCGGCCCGCTTCGGTGGCTCGGTGGTGGTCGGGATCCCGGCCCGCGGGGTGCTCGTGGCCTGGGCTCCGGGGGACCTGGAGTTCGACACGGTGGTGGGCGTCGGTGTCCGCAGGATGTACGAATCGCTGCCGGATCCGGTGTCTCCGCTCCTCTACACGTGGAACGGGCTCGGCTGGGTGACGTGGGGGGAGGTCCGGCTCGCGCCGACCGCGACGCCCTCGGAGTCGGTGCCCGCGCCCCCCGGACCCTGAGCTTCATGCGTCGGACGGGGCGCCCCGCGCGGGCACGCGCTACGTCTCGTCCATGATCCGCTCTCTCGTGCGTCGCGCGCTGGCCCGGGCTGGAGCCGTCGTGGCCCGCGACGACCTCTTCGAGCAGCCGGGGGAGCGCCCGCCCACTGACCCCCTGCCCGACCGCTCGCGGGGCCCCGCCGTCGCGCCCGCCCCTGAGACGCCCCGGGCCGCGCCCCCCACCCGCGCCCCCTCCTCGCCCAAGGCCACCGGGGCGGCGCCCAAGGCCGCCGTGGCGGCGCGTCCGGCCTCGGGCTGCGTCCCGGTCGACCTCGCCGGCCTGCGCGCGGCGCTCGTCCCTACGGGCCGCCCGCTGGTCGTGAACCACTGGGCCACCTGGTGCGATCCCTGCGTGGAGGAGCTGCCTCGGCTGGTGCGCGCCCACGCGGGCGCGGGCGAGACCGCGGACTTCCTCGGCGTCAGCTGGGACCTCTTCGACCACCCGGGAGAGCCCCGCAAGGTCGCCAAGGAGGTGGCGCGCTTCGCCGACGGGATGGGGGTCGGGTACCCCTCGGTGCTCTACGTGGGAGAGCCCCGGTCCCTCTTCGAGGCCCTCCACCTCGAAGTGGAGCTCATCCCCCAGACCTTCGTGTACGCGGCGGACGGTACGCTGCTCCTGCACCACGCGGGCGTGGTGCGCGACGAGGACGTGCCGGCCCTGCTCGCGGCGCTCCGGGGGCAGCGGTGAGCCTCTGGCTCGTCCTCGCCCTCGGCTGCGCCAAGGCGCCGCCGGCCCCCCCGGAGGTGGTGGGCCCCCGGCCCCTGACCATCGCGCACACCAACGATGTGCACGGCCACTTCGAGCCCGAACCCGCCGACTGGGACCCGGCCCGCACGCCGGTCGGGGGCTTCGTGCGCCTCGAGCAGGAGGTCCGGGCCCTGCGCGCGGGGCGGCCGGCCGATTCGGTCCTGGTGCTCGACGGCGGGGACCAGCTCACCGGCACGCCGCTCACCGACCTCGAGGTGGACGGGAGCCGTGGCGGCGCCATGCACGCGCTCTTCGGCGCGGTGGGCTTCGACGCCTGGGCGGTGGGGAACCACGAGTTCGACAAGGGCCTGGACAACCTCGCTGCCTACACCGCCCGCCACCCGTCCCTCCCGTTGTCGGCCAACGTGCTCGCGCCCGGCGGGGGGCCGCTCCTCCCCAAGCAGGAGCTCTCCCACGTGTTCGTGAGGAACGGGCTCCGCGTCGGGGTGATCGGGCTCACCACCCAGGGGCTCGCCACGCTCATGGGCAAGGCGGACTTCGCCCGCCTCCAGCTGCGCTCGGAGGTGGACGCCGCCCGTGAGGAGCTGGCCCGACTGGAGCCCATCACCGACCTCGTGGTGGTGCTCTCGCACATCGGGCTCGAGAACGACCTCGCGCTCGCCGAGCAGGTCCCCGGCATCGACCTCATCGTCGGGGGCCACTCCCACACCCGGCTGCCCGAGGCCAAGCAGGTGGGCTCGACCTGGATCGTGCAGGCGGGGAGCTACGGCCGTTCGCTCGGGGTGGTCGACCTCACGGTGGCCGCCGACAGCATCACCAGCTTCCAGTACGCGCTCCGGGACCTGACCCCGGCGACCGCCACCGTCCCGCCCGATCCGGCGCTCTCCGCGCTGGTGGACAGCTACCGGGGCAAGATCGAGGCCGAGTACGGGGAGGTCCTGGCCCAGGCCCCCGCCGAGCTGGGACGCTCCTACAACCACGAGTCGGCCCTCGGGCGCTGGATCGCCGACGCCCTGCGCGACGGCACCGGGGCCGACGTCGCCTTCTACAACGCCGGCGGACTGCGGGCGGACCTCGGACCGGGCCCGGTCACGAAGGGGAGCCTGTTCAACTGCTTCCCCTTCGGGAACCAGGTGATGCGCTTCCAGCTCGACGGGAACGCGCTGATGGGGATCGTGATCGGCAACCTCGCCGCCGAGCACGCCGAGAAGCGGGGGTACCTCTCCGCTTCGGGGCTGAGCTGGACCTGGCGGGTGCGCAACGGCGCGCCCGAGGTGGTGGACGTGAAGGTGGGCGGGCAGCCGCTCCAGTTGGACCGCCGCTACACGGTCGTGGCGTCCAGCTACGTCACCGAGCAGTGGCAGAAGCACCTGGGCGTCGCCCCGACGGCGCCGGAAGCGCTCGGCTACACCGACTACGACGCCGCGGTGGCCTACGCCCGAAAGGCCCCGGTGGTGGACCCGCCCGCCCGCCGCGGCACCCGGCTGGCGGACTAGTCCCGATGGTGCTGTTCGTCGGCTTCGCCCTCGCGCGCACCTGGATCGTGGACCCGAGCGGGGGGGGCGACGCGGTCACCATCGCCGGCGCCTTGGGACTGGCGGCCGCGGGTGACGAGATCCACGTCCGCGCGGGCGAGTACGCCGAGTCGCTGGTCGTCTCGCGGGCCGTGGTGCTCAAGGGCGTCGACGGCGCCTCGGCCACCGTGATCCGCTCGCCCCGGTCCGCGCCCACCCTGCGGGTCACCGCCGCCGCGACCATCGAGGGGCTCACGCTCACCCGGTCGGGCGCCTCGGCGGTGCGGATCGACGGGGATGCCCCCACCTTCACCGACGTGGTGGTGTCGGACAGCGGCGACCTGGGCAGCTCCGAGGGCGCGGCGGTCCTGGTGATGGCCGGCACGCCCACCTTCGAGGGGGTCAGCTTCCGGAACAACGTGGGCTACTACGGCGCCCATCTCTACGTCGGCCCCGACACGGTGGTGACCGTGTCGAGCTCAACCCTGGAGGGCGGCGGGGCGATCCAGGGGGGGGCGGCGTTCGTGGACCCGGACGGCGAGCTCGTCCTCACCGACTCGATCCTCCGCGACAACGAGAGCCTGCGCTCGGGGGGGGCGATCCAGATCCAGGGCGCCGGCCGCCTGACCATGACCGACACCGACCTGGAGGGGAACGTCACCACCGGGGCGGGAGGCGCCGCCATCGGGGTGGTCGGCACCGCCACGCTCGTGCTCACCGGCGGGAGCGTCCGGGGCAACGTCCCCGTCGACTGGGCGGCCGAGGGCTATCCGGGCGCGTTCTACCTCAACGACGCCACGCTCACGCTGACCGACATCGAGATCAGCGAGAACGCCGGCGCGTCGGGAGGCGGCATCTACGCGGTCGACGCGTCGCTTCAGCTCTCCGGGGTCACGGTGCGCGACAACCAGGCCACCAGCGGCGGCGGTGCCTGGCTCTACGAGACGGTGCTGACCGACTACGCCTCCGACTGGAACGGCAACCTCGCCGCGACGGCCGCCGGCGGGATCTACGCCTCGCTCACCACCTTGAGCCTCGACGCGGTCGGCATGGCGGGGAACCAGGCCGGGACGGACGGCGGGGGCTTCTACCTCGACGCCTCCACCGTCGAGTTCGCCAACGGCGCGCTCGACGGGAACGTGGCCGCGGATCAGGGCGGCGGCGGCTACTCGCAGGGGAGCGTCGTCCACCTGGACCGGGTGCGCGTCGCCGACAACCGGGCGTGGGTGGGGGGTGGCTGGGCCGGGGCGTCGGACACGTCCTTCCAGACGGAGGGCCTCGATCTCCAGGACAACGAGGCCGAGCTGGGCGGTGGGCTGGCGCTGGAGGACACCCCGACGTGGTCCGATTTGGGCTCGCGGTGGACCGGGAACTCCGCGAGCGACTCGGGGGGGGCGGCGTGGACCTCGGGGGTGGGGGTCCTCCTGGACGGCCCCGAGATCGCCGACAGCGTGGCCCTGTTCGGCAACGGCGGTTCGCTGGCCGCGGTGGGGGGCAGCCTCACGGTCACCGGCGGGAGCTTCGACGAGGGCCTGGCGGCCTGGGACGGCGGGCACGTCTACGCGAGCGGGGCGCCGCTCGTGGTCCAGGACGCGCGCTTCGAGCGAGGCGTGGCGGTGTACGGCGACGGCGGTGGGGTGTGGGCCGACGCGGGGGCGGAGGGCCTCCGGGTGCGCTTCGGCGGCAACCAGGCGGGTCGGGGGGCGGCCCTCGCGCAGATCGGCGGGGTCGACGGGGACCGTTGGGAGAACGTCGCCTTCATCGAGAACCTCGGCAGCGCGGTGCTGCTCCGCACCCACCCCGGGTTCGACCTGCTGCAGGCCGACGTGCTCGGGAACCCGGTGGGCATCGAGGGCACGTCCTCCTCGGTGGACGCCCGGGACGTGCTCTTCGGCTGGAACGACCTCGCCGTGTCGCTGGTGGGCGGGGAGTTCACGGGCGGGTGGAACGCCTGGTGGGCCAACGGGGCGGACGTGGGCGGCGACCTCTCCACCTTGCCCGGGGAGGGGAACCTCGCGGCGGACCCGCGGCTGGTCGCCTTCGCCTTGGACGGGGACCCGAGCTCGGACGTGCTCGTCCCCCTCGCGGACTCACCGCTCCTCGACGCGGGCGACCCGTCGCTCGTCGACCCCGACGGCTCCCGCGCCGACATCGGCGTCACCGGCGGTCCATCCGCCGGCTGGGAGGACCTGGACGGCGACGGCAGCCCGAGCGGCCTCGACTGCGACGATGCCCAGGCCGACGTGTACCCGGGCGCGCCCGAGTCCGCCTACGACGGCATCGACCACGACTGCGACGGGCTCGACCTCGATCTGGACGGCGACGGTCACGACGCCGCCGACCAGGGCGGGGACGACTGCGACGACGCCGACCCCGCCACCTGGGAGGCCTGCGACGAGGACAGCGCCGTCGACTCGGGGGGGGACAGCGCCGACACCGGCGTCCAGGAGGAGCCCAAGGTCGAGGTCGCCCCCTGCGGCTGCGCCGTCCGCTTCCCGGCCGTCAGCGGGCTCCTGCTGGTCGGGGCGTGGCTCGGCGGCCGGCGCCGTCCCGCGCGGGGCTGACGGGCCGACCTCCTCGGCGCCCGGGCTGACTCAGCGCGCCTGGACCAGCTTCCAGGCGTTGCCCGAGGGGTCGCGGAAGTTGGCGTCCACGCTTCCGAAGCGGGCGACGGGCTCTTGCGTGAACTCCACGCCCCGGGCGCGCATCGCCGCGTAGGTGGCGGCCACGTCCGCGACCTCGAGCACGAGCGGCGGCATGGTGCCCTTGGCAACGAGCGCCCGGAGCTGCTCGGCGCTCGCCGGGTCGATCACCGGGGGCCCGGGTGTGAACAGCCCGAGCTGGAAGGAGGGCTGGTCGGGGTGCTGCACCGTGAGCCACCGGAACGGCCCGTTCTTTATGTCGGTGTGCACCGTGAAGCCGACCTTCTCGGTGTAGAACACCAGCGCCTCGTCCTGGTCGAGCACGTAGACGCCCACGACGGCGACACCTTGGCGAGGGGGGGTGGGCATGTTCAGGACCTCTGGAGGTAGGGGGTGGCGAAGAGCCACAGGCCGGTGGTCATCAGGGCCAGGAGCGGCACGAGCGCGAAGAGGCCGAGCCACACCGGGGGCTCGGGGAGCGCCCATGCGGCGAGGTTGGCCAGGAAGCCGAGGGTGAACACGATCGACACCCAGCGGTGAAAGACGCGGATCCGGTGCGTCCAGGTCATGGGAGCTCCTTCGGAAAGTTGTGGATCTACGCCCAGCACGGGCGACTCGGTTTCAGGTACCGCCGTCCCGGGTCCGCCGCTTCTCCGAAACTGCGATCCTCAGGTCCGGGCGCGCGGCCGCGTGCAGGAAGCAGGCGGGGACCGCCTCGGGCGGCGGGCCGGCGGCGCGCTCCCGGGCCCGCCGTTCGCCCGGCGTCTCACCAGTGATGTCCCGGAAGGTGCGCCCGAAGGTGCCGAGGCTGCGCCAGCCGGTGTGGAGCGCGATCTCCGTGGTGGAGAGCTCGGTGTCGCGGAGCAGGGCCGCCGCCCGCTCGATGCGGAGGGTGAGCAGGTAGCGGTGCGGCGGGACGCCGAACGCCGCCTTGAAAAGCCGCGCGAAGTGGGCCGGCGAGATGCCGCTCACCCGCGCCAGGCGCGCCACCGGCCAGTCCTCGTGCGGGGCGGCGTCCATGCGGTCCTTCGCGCGGAGGCAACGCCGGAGGACCGCCGGGTCCGGCGAGCGCAGGGGCCGTTCGGTCGGAGTCTCGCTCACCCCGCCCCGGTACCCCGGCGCCGTCCCTCCGGCGCGCGGTCATCGCTTCCCGCCCACTGCCACCCCCGTCGCGCGCCCTCACCGCCTCCCCGCCCCCCACCGCCACCCCCGTCGCGCGCCCTCACCGTTTCCCCGCTCCTCACCGCCCGTGCTGAGTCGCCGGGGTGGGGTGCTTTTTTTGGCGGTCTTCCGCCAAAAAATGCAGGGGAGGACCTGCAGGGGGCCTCCGCCTACCCGCTCCCCCTACTGCCACCCCCGTCGCGCGCCCTCACCGTTTCCCCGCTCCTCACCGCCCGTGCTGAGTCGCCGGGGAGGGGTGCTTTTTTTGGCGGTCTTCCGCCAAAAAATGCAGGGGAGGACCTGCAGGGGTCCGCCGCCTACCCGCTCCCCCTACCGCCACCCGTCTCGCGCGCCCTCGCCGCGTCCCCGCCCCCCACCGCCCGTGCTGAGTCGCCGGGGAGGGGTGCTTTTTTTGGCGGTCTTCCGCCAAAAAATG
>Ga0172372_10002665_pt1 | contig 26888 bp, 27 predicted proteins | sample LakKiv5m_2_FD_114544 | JGI IMG/M metagenome (GOLD analysis project Ga0172372, IMG submission 114544) | Freshwater microbial communities from Kabuno Bay, South-Kivu, Congo - kab_092012_9.5m | ecosystem: Environmental > Aquatic > Freshwater > Lake | place: Democratic Republic of the Congo...
GGCGCTCATCCAGGGCGCCTCGACCAGGGCGCTCATCCAGGGCGCTCATCCAGGGCGCTCATCCAGGGCGCCTCGACCAGGGCGCTCATCCAGGGCGCTCATCCAGGGCGCTCATCCAGGGCGCTCATCCAGGGCGCCTCGACCAAGGAAGGGAGGTGCTCGATGGCGACGGAAGTGGCGGTGACGGACGGGGTGGTGCGGGCGACGGCGGTGAACCAGGTGCAGTCGCTGGCGTCGGCGGTGGACGTCTCGCGGTTCGACCAGGCGGACCTGTTGCTGACGGTGTGCGGGGTCGAAGGGGCGATGGGGAGCTTCGTCGTGACCCTGCTCACCGGCATGTCCACGGAGTCCGAGGACGGGTGGTTCCCCGTCGTGAGCTTCGCGAACATCGTGACCTCCGCCCCCGGGGCGGGCGGGGCGGCGAACCTGGACAAGAAGAACGTGCCCGGGCTCCTGCGGTACCTGCGGTGGAAGGTGACCAGCTTCGCCGGCGGCACGGCCGTTTCCTTCACCGTGCGCGGGATGCTGAGGAACAACTGATGGGCCGGGTGGTGGAGGCGGTGGGCTGCGGGTGCGCCGGGTCCGCGCCCTCGGGCCGGGCCCCGGCGGGGGCCGTCGAGGTGGTGCGCGGGAGGAGCGCCCGGCGGGGGCGGGTCGCGGGGGGGCTCGGGCTCGCCGTGACCGGCCTCGGGGTGTCGCCGGCGCGCCGGTTCGGCCGACGGGACGCAGAGCGGCTGGCGGAGTGCCTGGACGGCCCCCTCCTCGACGGGGGCCGACTGCCGATCGCGTTCGTGGACGCTTTCGGAGAGCCCGCCGACTGCGGAACGCCGGTGCGGTGGTCCGAGCGCCTCGGCTACCTGCTGGTGGGTACGACGGATCGGTTCGAGCTTCGCATCGTGGCCCCCGAGAGCCTCGTCGAGCCGCCCACCGCGGACGTGGAGTGCGGGTGGAAGACGATCAGCGTGGCCACGGTGGTGCGGCGGCGCACGACGGTGCGTTGCGTCGGCGCGCGCTGGGTAGATTTCACCTACCGGTGGCGCGTGCAGGTGGAGCGGGCCGACACCGTGTTCTTCCGCGTGCGCCCTGTGTTCGGGTGCGACCTCAGGTTCACCGGTCGGATCCGCAACGGAACGGTGGTGGCGGGCTGGTGGATGGACGGCGAGGCCTCCGCGGAGGCGTGGGAGGACGGCGGACCCCGAGGCACCGTGATCCTCCCGGGGGATCGCGGGTTCGGCGGCCCGACCCTCGTCCGGATTACCTACAACGCGGACGCCGACTCCGGCGGGTGTAGCGGCATGGGTGGGGCGATGACGGGCATCTGGGGGACGACTCTCGACGCCGCCGGGGCGACCGGGCCGGGGCAGGTCTCGGAGGCCGCCGGCGTCTACGCCGAGGACGACGAGGCGGGACTGGCGGACGTGCTGTGCCTGCTTCGCCGGGGGCCCCACGTCGACGCGTGGTCGGCGCATCTCGCCGACCTCTGCCGCGGCGCCCCGTACGCGTGTGGCTCGGACGACCCCATCGACGTGACTCCGCCGGAGGACCCGCCCCCGGGGCAGGACCTGGGTGCCTCGCGATGACCCTCCTCCTCCTCGCCTGCGCCGCGAACAAGCCGGGAGGCCCGGGCGACACCGCCGCCACGGGTACGTCCACCCGGCCGGACGACACGGCGACGGACGTCCCGGTGGGCCCGTTCACGTGGACGGACGTGGAGATGGGCTCGGCGCGGGCGTGCGGACTCCTTGCCGATGGAGATGTGCTCTGCTGGGGAGAGCCTCCGTACGAGGACACCCCGCCCCCGCCCGGAGAGCGGTTCAGCCGGATCTTCGTGGGCGAGGAGGTCACCTGCGGTTGGACGCTCGCCGGGGAGGTCCTCTGCTGGGGGGACACGCACCAGTTCTCCCCGATGATGGAGGTGCTCGGGACGCCGCTGGCGTTCGACATGAACCGGCGCGCTGCGTGCGCGCTCTACGAAGGCGGGCGCTTGGACTGCTGGGGAGACGCGGTGGACCCGCCGGTGTCCACCGGGGTCTCCGCGGTGACGGTGGGGCTCAACTCGTGTCTCGCCCAGGAGGACCCGACGCTGTGGACCTGCTGGGGGGTGGACCCGACCTGGGTCATCGACGTCCCGGGCCCGCTTCGCGACGTGGACGCGGGCTGGGGGGTGGCGAGCGGGATCGACCCCGTGACGGGGGACGGGGTCGCGTGGGGGTTCTACACACCGGACACCGTGGACGTGGTGACCGGGCCGATGGCCCGAGTGGTGGCCGGGTACTACTCCTTTTGTGTCCTCTGGGAGACCGGCGAGGCCGGTTGCTCCTCCGCGGTGGCGCCTTCAGGGGCCTTCGTCGACGTCTCGACAGACCAACGCACCGCCTGCGGCGTGCGCCCGGACGGGTCGCTGGAGTGCTGGGGCGACGACGAGTTCGGGCTCCTCGACTATCCGCGCTGAGTGGCTCTCCGCTTGACGCATCTCGGGGCGGCGTGATCCGGCGGCGGAAGCCTCACCACGGAGGACGCGGAGGGCACGGAGACGGAAGGCACGGGAGCCGAGATCACCGAGCAAATCCTCGGAGCCGCCATCGCCGTGCACCGGGCGCTCGGGCCGGGCCTGCTGGAGTCGGCCTACGAGGCCTGCCTCGCCTACGAGCTGCTGGAACGTCGGCGCCGGATCGAGCGCCAGACCGCGCTCCCGGTCGGCTACCGCGGCGCCCGGCTCGACTGGGTGGACAAGACCTCCGGCCTCTCCGACGTCGAGTCGGTCGACGAGGAGCCCGGCGCCCGCGGCCGCCGCGCCTTCCGCCGCGCGCTGCTGCTCGCGCTCCCGCTCACGTTCGCCTTCCTGTGGGCCTGGTTCGACGGTCGCTTCGCCCCCCTGGGCCTCCAGGCCCCGGCCTTCGCCCGGCCCGAGCCCGAGGCGCCCGCGCCGCCGCCCGCAGCGCCCGCTCCCGAGGCTCCGGCGGCTGCGGGGCCGTAGCCGGTCCGTCGGGTGCGCCGCGCGCCAGCGGCGGACCGTCCACGCCGCGCCGGGCGGACGTACGTCGCCCAGGTGCGCGCGCGGACCTGCCCGACCTGCGTCCGCCCCGCGGACGTCCACGCGGGGCACGGGGGCGCGCCCGGCGGGAGCGGGCGGCCGGGGGGCTCCGAGATCCGGGCGTGGATCGTGTTATCCAGGGCGTTCATCCAGGGCTGGGTGCCTCGCGATGACCGCCCTCCTCCTCCTCCTCGCCTGCGCCGCCAACAAGTCCGCGGAAACCGACTCCCCCAGCACGCCGGGGACCACGGACCCGGTCACGGACGACACGGGAACCGACACCCCAGTGGGCCCGTACACCTGGACCGACGTGGAGATCGGGTCCGGGCACGCGTGCGGGCTGTTGGTGGACGGCGATGTGCTCTGCTGGGGGAAGTACCTCGAGGACGGTGAGATGACCCCGCCCCCGGGCGAGCGGTTCAGCCGCATCTACGCCGGTTCGGGGACGACCTGCGGCTGGACCCTGGGAGGGGAGGTGAAGTGCTGGGGGGACACGTACCAGTTTTCGCCGATGATGGACGTGCTCGGGACCCCGTTGGCGTTCGACATGAACTGGCACAGCGCGTGCGCGCTGTACGAGGGGGGCCGCCTCGAGTGCTGGGGGGACGCGGTGGATCCGCCGGTGTCCACGGGCGTCAGCGCGGTCACGGTCGGGCTGACCTCCTGCCTGGCCCAAGAGGACCCCACGGCGTGGACTTGCTGGGGGGCCGACCATACCTACGTGACGGACGTCCCGGGGCCACTCCGCGACGTGGACGCGGGCTGGGGCGTGGCGAGCGGGATCGACCCGGTCACCGGGGACGGGGTCACGTGGGGTTTCGCCTTGCCGGACACGGTCGACGTCGTGACCGGTCCCATGGCCCGAGTGGTGGCGGGGTACTACTCGTTCTGCGTTCTCTGGGAGGATGGAGAAGCAGGTTGCTCGTCCGCGATGGCGCCTTCAGGCACCTTTGTCGATGTCTCCACCGATGAGTACACGGCCTGCGGCGTGCGTCCCGACGGGTCGCTCGAGTGCTGGGGAGACAACTTCTACGGGTTCTTGGACGTTCCGGAGTAGGCGGAGCGCCATGACCCTCCTCCTAGGTGGGCACTCGCGTATGCGGGTCGTGGCACGGCGGGTCACCACCTGACCGGACACTGCCCCCCGGCGGCGAGCCACGCGTCCACGTGGTCGGCGCGCTCCTGGAAGAAGGCCCGTAGCTGCGCGACCGAGTAGGTGTGCGCTTCGGTGGAGAAGGGCTTGCGACGGTCCTCGGCGGCGGCGGCGGCGATCTGGTCCGCCCAGGCGTCGAGCTGCACCGCCATCGCGTCGGGGTCGTACACCGCGCGCGCCGCGGCCACCTCCTCCACGAACCGCGCGCACATGGCGGGGTCGGACAGGAGGGTCATGAAGAGCGCCTCCTTGCCCCAGCCGGAGTGTTGCCAGGTGATCGGGTCCACGGTGGCGGACTCGGGCCAGATCACGTCCCCGCTGGTGTACGCGGCGTCCCCGAACGAGATGTCCAGGTCGTAGGGCAGCCACTCGAAGCCGGCGTCGGGGTTGTCGTAGATGTAGTAGTTGATGTCCACCCCGGCCCAGTAGTTGTCCATGGCCGGGACCATCGCCTCCATCGCCCACTCGGCCAGGGTCTCGTCCACGTTGATCAACGCGGCGATCTCGGCGGCGGTGGTGGCGGCGTAGAGCGCGTCGCGCCGGGTCGTGTCGCCCGTCTCCTCGTTGGTCTCGAGCTCCCAGCCGGCCTGGTACAGGTTGCCGTCCGGATCGGGGTAGTGGCGCTCGAGGTACTCCCGGTCGGGCTTCTCCACGTTGGCGTACAGCCCGTAGTACTCGCCGTTCACCTCCACGCGGACGTTGTTGACGCACGAGTAGGGAAGCCCGCGCGCGGCGAAGAGCGGGAAGGCCATCCGCTCGTGGAGGAAGGTCTGGTCGTACCAGGGCGCGTCGATGATGGTCTTGCGGAGCCCGTGGAAGCGGGCGTCGGGGTCCACCTCGTTGAACGAGATCACCCACTGGTACTTGTCGCAGCTCCAGGACCAGTTGCCCTTGAGCCGGATCATCGCGTCCACCTCCTCGCCGTCCCACGACACGCGCACGGGGCGGTACTCCTGGGCACCGTTGCGACAGTCGCGCCCCATCGCCGCCCAGTCCTCCTCGGCGAAGGTGAGGGAGACGGTGGCGAGCACGTCCGGGTCGTAGATGGACGAGCACTCCTCCGGGAACTCCGGGGCGGGAGGGGTGGAGTCGGTGGGGGTGGAGTCGGTGCCGGTGGAGTCGGTCGGTACGGTGGTGGTGGAGTCGGTCGAGTCGGTGGGCGCGGTGTCGTCCGGCGGGGTGGTGGACACCCCGGTGTCGTCGGCGGGAGGCCTCACTTCCGGGGAGGAGGCGTGGCAGGCGACGAGCACGGCGATGAGCATCGGGGGACGGTACCCGCCCGGGGGCCGCGACGACAAGCGCCGCCTCACTCGACGCGGACGGACCAGACCTCGGGAGGCGTCGCGCCCTCGTCGAGCACGGGGAGGACCCGGTAGTCGCCGGCGGGGAGGGGGCTGGCGGCGGTGTAGACCACGACGTCACGCCCCGCCTCGGCGGCGGTCAGGGGGACCTCGCTCCCGTCCTCGGCTCGCTCGAGCCGCAGGGGCGCGGCGGGCGTTCCGCGCGGACGCGACCACACCAACCGGGCGGGGCCGCCGGCGAGGCGCGCCGGGGACGATGCCGGGACCAGCGCGTCGGCGCCCACGAGGTAGAGCCCGGGGGCCGGGGGCGCGGGGAGGAGCGAGAAGCTCAACGGCTCCAGGCCGGAGTCGCCGCCAGAGGCGCGCACGACCTGCCGGAGGTAGCCCGAGCGGGCGGCGCTGACGCGCTCCACCGGCCCGGGGGGAAGGATGCGGAAGTTTCCGGCGTCGTCGGCCTCGTAGCGCTCCACCACCCCCTCGATGACCAGGGTGGCGCCCGGTACGGGCCGACCCCACGCGTCCTCAACCGTCCCGGTCAGCACCGGGGGGTCGGCGCAGGCGGTCAACCAGAGGCTGAACATGGGTCTCCTCGTCTCATTCCTTCTCTACGGACAGCATGTCGTCGGATTCAGCCGGAGAGACCAGGGGTTCCTCGAACCAGTGATCCAGGCGACCATCCTGGAGCTCCCGCAGGGTGTGGTCGGTGAACCGCAAGTAGGACTCCCACTCGTCGGTGCGACGCCCGTCGACGCGGCGCCGTGCGAGCTCGGCGACCGCCCACTCTCGGCATCGGCTCACGAAGTCCCAGCTCGCCTGCCAGCGCGCGGCGGCCGAGCTGGGAGCGAGGGGGGCGCGCGACAGAAGCACCCCTCAATCTTGACGCGTCAAGACCACGATGGCAAGGTCAGGCTCCGCGGACGGTGCGGCGGCGGGGGGCCCGGCGTTCCGCCGGGGTCTCGTCGAGGCTGCTCACCCTGGCCACCAGCTCCACGAAGGGCGTGTGCGGGGCGACGTCGTAGGGGCGGACCGCGTCGACGCGATGCCCCCGGGCGACGAGCGCCTCGAGCCCTCGCGCGAACGAGCGCGGGTTCGAGCCGGCGAGCACCACCCGGCGAGGCCGCAGCGCGACGATCGCGTCGACCTGCTCGGGCTGCAGGCCGCGGGTGCCGACGTCCACGGAGACCAGGGGGCGGGCGGCGGCGAGCCGGTCCACGTCGAGCTCGGTCGCGAACTCGGCTGCCGAGCCGGCGGCGTTCTCACGGGCGCGGCGGACGATTCCCGCGCGGGGATCCACCCCCAGGGCCCAGCCGGACCGCGCCGCCAGGACCCGGGTGCGGAGCCCGATCCCGCAGGCGAGATCCACCACCGCATCGCCGGGGGCGGCATCGAGGAGCTCGGCCACTCCGACGGCCACCTTGCCGGCCATGGCCGGGTACGTGGGCACCGGCTCGGATGGGCCGACCCGGAAGGAGTGGCCTTCGATGGTGACGTCCACCGTCAGCTTCCCGTAGAGCGGCGTGCAGAGGATCTCGCCCTCCTCGTCGGGCGGGAAGGCCTCCCTCCCCGATTCCTCGAGGTGCAGGAGCACCCCGGCCACGGCGCCGTGCCGCGCGGCCAGCTTCTCGGCGAACTCCCCGAGGACGGGGCTCTGGCGAGCCGCGCCGATGATCACCAGCAGCTCGCCGGTGTCGGTGCTCTGGACCACCCGGAGCGCGCGAACCGTGCCCTTCCGCCCGTCCCAGGGCCAGAGGTCGAGGTCCTGCAGCAACCACGCCGCGGCGCCCATCAGGTTGCGGATGGCCGGCGTGACCACGAGGCAGTCCGGCACGGCCACCACCTCGCGCCCGTCCCGAGCGGGAAACCCGAGCCGGATGCGGCCCTGGTCCGACCGACCGGCCACCAGCGTGGTGACCAGGAGCGCATCAGTGTCGGCGCCGCGCACGACCGGCTGCACGGGCACCTCGAGTCGCACCTCGCGAAGCGCGTCCCGAACCAGCTCCAGGCGCATCCGGTCCTGCCCGCTCCAGTTCAGGTGCATGATGGAGCACCGCCCGCAGGGGGTGAGCCGATCGCACGCGGGCTTGACCCTGTCGGGATGCGCCTTCCCCGAGGGGGCCACCCACTTGGCGAACTCCTGGCGTCCCTTGCCGCCGGTGAGCCGCACCCGCGCCCGCTCCCCCGGGATGCCCCCGAAGACGGCGAGCTGCACGCCGTCGCCGCGTACGTAGGCGTCGCCTCGAGCGAGCCAGCCTTCTGGGGTGACGACGGGGTCGGCCATGGGAGCGGCCGCTATCATGAAACCGGGAGCAAGCTCCGGGCAAGACAAAGTTGCCTCGGCCCTGGTCTTGCCACGTCAAGACATGATAGCGTGGTTCTCCTCCCCGAACGCCCACCATGTCCTCCGCCACCCCCGTCCTGGCCACCCCCGCCGTCGAGTTCGACGAGCCGCCGCGCACCCACCCCCGGGGTCACGCGCCCGCGGACGCCACGCACTTCATCGCCCAGACGCTGAAGACCGCCGGGATCGACGTCCCCTGCTCGCTCTACAACGAGGCGCTCTCGCTCGCCCGCGAGGGGCACCTCGGCCAGGCGCAGCAGCGCCTGCAGATGCTCCTGTGCCTGGACCCGGACGACGCCGACGCGCTCCTGCTCACCGCCAAGGTCACGGCCGCGCAGGGTCGCCCCGGGGAGGCCATCGGTCGCCTCGACGCGGCGGTCGCCGCCGGGACCGTGCCTCCGGCCGGGTTCCGGGACTTCCTCGAAGCGGCCGTGCGTGCCGACCGCGCTCGCGAGGAAGAGCTCCGCGCCAAGGGGGCGGCCCGCGAGAAGAGCGAGATCAACGCGCTCCGCAACGAGACGCGCACGCTGCGCTCGGACCTCGTGCGCGTCGAGACGGAGGCGGCCGAGAGCCGCGAGCGCGAGCGCATGTGGAAGTTCGCGGCCATCGCGGCCAGCGCCGTCGGTTCGCTCGTGATCCTCGCCCTGGTCTTCTCCGGTGCCCCGCGGACAGCCGCCGAGCCCGCCGTCGCTCCGCTCACCACCGAGGCCGCCCCGGTCGTGGCACCGGCCGCCGCCGCGGCCCCCGCCGCCGTCCCCGCCGCGCCCGCCCCCGCCGCCGTGACCGAGGCGCCCGCCCCCGCGGCCCCCGTCGCGGCCGAAGCTGCCCGCACGCACGTGGTCGCCTCGGGCGACACCCTCTACAAGCTGGCCAACCGGTACTACGGCGACTCGGAGGAGTGGGAGCGCATCCGCGACGCGAACAAGTCGGCGCTCAAGGGCGGCATCGACCTGAAGCTCGGCCAGAAGCTCACCATCCCCTGAGCGGGGCGGTCAATCGAGCGCGAGGGCCTGGTCGATCGTGGCGTACATCGTCGCCTTGCCCGGCTCGTAGGGATCGGGGAAGCCGCGCAGGGTGCCGGCCCGGTCCACCACGATGAAGCGCGAGCCGTGCAGGATGGAGCCGGGGCTGCCCTCCTCGCCCGTCTTCTGCATGACCTGCTTGAACCCGTCCACCACCACCGTGCGCACGGCGTCCGAGGGCCCGGTGAGGAAGCTCCAGCGGCTCGTGTCGGCGCCGTGGGTCTGCGCGTAGGCGGCGAGCACCGGCGGGGTGTCCGTGGCGGGGTCCACCGAGACCGACAGGAGGTGCAGGTCGGGCTCGGCGGCGTAGTGGCGCTGCACCTCGGCCATGTGCTGGGTCAGCGTGGGGCAGATGTCGGGGCAGCTGGTGAACATGAAGTCCACCACGAGGACCTTGCCCAGGTAGCTCTCCCGCGTGACCGCGGCGCCGGACTGATCCTGGAGGGAGAAGGCGGGCACCTGGCCGTAGTCCTCCATGGGGGGAGCACTGCCGAGGGAGCAGCCGAGGAGGAGGAGCGTCATGGGGAATCCAGCTTCTTGAGGCGGTCGCGCGCGGGGCGGTGACCGAGTCCGGCGGCCTCCACCAGGAGAACCTCGGCCCGATCCCGGCGCCCCACCCTAAGCCAGGCGTCGCCGGCGCGGTACGCCGCCTGGGCTCGGCGATCCCCCGTGGGCGCGTCGGCGCGGAGGAAGGACTCGTAGGCCTCCGCGGCCTCGGACCAGCGGCCCAGCCGCCCGTAGGCCACGCCGCGGTGGAAGTGGACCCGCGGCACGACCCCGGCGTCGAGCGCGAGCACGACGCCGAGCGCTTCGTCGTAGCGCTGGGCCGCGAGCAGGATCTCGTACCGGGACACCTGGTTGAGCACGTTCCCCGGGTACCGCCGGGCGAGCCGATCGGTCTGGGCCAGGGCGAGCTCGGGCCGCCCCTCCTCGAGCCAGGCGTAGGCGAGGGCGAGCGAGGCGCCCGGCCCCAGGAAGGCCCCCTCGGCCTCCACCCGCTGCATGAGGCCCAGCGCCTCGGCGCGCCGGTCCTGGAAGTTCGGGATGAGCGGGGAGCGTCGGGCGACGAGCGTGCGCCAGTAGTAGAAGATCCCGTCGCCCAGGAGCGGATCCACGAAGCGCGGCGCGGCGGCCTTGGTGCGCTCGAGCATGTGCATGCCGTCGTAGGCGCGGGCGAGCGCGGCGAGCCAGCTCTCCCGGCGCAGGAGGTCGATGGCGTCCAGGCCGAGCACGGCGGCGAGCACGAAGCTCTCGAAGGCCTCGTCGCCCGGGATGGCCATCCCCTCGGCCACCTGGGCGCGACACGCGTCCCGTGCCTTCTCGTAGGGCGCGGCGTACCGCAGGTCCTCGTGCTCGAAGTTGCGCTCCTGGTAGAGGATGGCGAGCCCCAGCGGGCCGATGCCGCTGGTGGGGTAGCGCGTGCGCAGGTCCTCGAAGTGGCGTTGGGCCTCGGGGTAGCGCCGGGCGTAGAGGTGCTCCACCCCGACCTGCGCGAGGCTGAGCTTGGTCGGATCGGTGCGCAGCTCGACCGCCAGGTCGAGGGCGAAGGCGACCGCGACCGCCAGGATCACCGGGCTGCCCGCTCCATCGCGTCGAGCACCAGCGCCTCGATCCGCGTCCCACCGAGCCGGTTGATCTCCTGGATCCCGGTGGGGCTCGTGACGTTGATCTCGGTGCAGTGCCCCCCGATGACGTCGATGCCGACGAAGAGGAGGCCCTTCTCGCGGAGCGACGGACCGATCCGGGCGCAGATGGCGAGATCGCCGGCGGTGAGCTCGCCCGGCCGGGCCTGCGCGCCCACGTGGAGGTTCCCGCGGTGGTCCGCCTCGCCCGGAACCCGGAGCAGCGCGCCCACCGGCTCGCCGTCCACGAGCAGGATGCGCTTGTCGCCCTGCTTGATCTCCGGGAGGTAGCGCTGCGCGAGGATGGCGTGCCGCCCTTCGCCGGTGAGGAGCTCGATCATCGCGGGCAGGTTGGGGTCCCCCGCCCGGGTCACGAGCACCCCCCGTCCGCCGTTGCCGTCCCAGGGCTTGAGGACCACCCGGTCGGGGAGCTCCGCCGCGAAGGCCTGGATGCGCGCCGAGCTGCGGCTCACCAGGGTTTCGGGGCAGAGCCCGGGGAAGGAGAGCGCGAAGAGCTTCTCGTTGTGGGAGCGCAGCGACGCGGGCCGGTTCCACACCCGCGTGTGGGGCGGCGCCATCTCCAGCAGGTAGGTGGCGAAGATGTAGGCCATGTCGAAAGGGGGGTCCTTCCGCATCCACACGGCGTCGAAGTCGCCCAGACGGCGGTCCGTCGTCTCGCCGCGCTCGAAGGCGCCGGGGACGGTGCGGACCTGCTGGGCCCGGGCCCAGCCCTCCTGGTCCCGCGCGTAGAGATCGTCCGGCGTGCACCACCAGGTGGGCCACCCCCGCTGGGTGGCCTCCCGCATCAGCATGTAGGTCGAGTCCCCCGCGAGGTTGAGCCGGTCGAGGGGGTCCATGACGAAGAGGGTGCGCATCGGGCTCCGCGGCTCCTCTACTTGCCCACGCAGAAGCGTGCGAACAAGCGGTCGAGGACGTCCTCCCGGGTATCGCGCCCGGTGAGGGCGTCGATCGCGCGCACCGCGCCGACCAGCGCCTCGACCACGACCACCGGCCCGGCCTCCCACCCGTCGAGCGCCTGGTCGAGCTGCGCGGCTACCTCCCGGAACTGGTCCCGCTGCCGCTGGCTCGCCACCACCAGGCCGACGGCACCCGGCGTCTCCCCCACCAGCGCGGCGAGGATCGCGGCCTTGACCGCCTCCACCTCCCCGGGCTCGCGCGCGTCCACCGCGAGGTCCACCCCTTCGGCGGGGCCGCGATCGCGGAAGGTGCCGACCACGACCCGGGGCGCGGGGACCCGGGCCCGCCAGGCGGCGGCGTCCTCCGTCCGGTCGAGCGGCAGGACGAGCACGCGCAGATCGGCTTCGGCGGCGGCCGCCCGACCCAGGGCCACGCCGGCCGCCTCGATCGGGTCGTCCGCGACGCGATCCCCGGCGGTGTCCTGCAGCAGCAGCCGCGCCGAGGGGAGCTGGAGCGCCGCCTCGACCACGTCCCGGGTGGTGCCCGGAGTGGGGCTGACCAGCGCCCGCGATCGGCCGAGGAGCGTGTTGAACAGCGTCGACTTGCCCGCGTTGACCGGCCCGACCAGCGCCACCCGCGCGCCTTCGAGGGCCACCCGGCCACGCGGCCAGCTCGCGGCGGCGGCGACCGCCTGGGCCCGGGCGTTCACGAGCGAGGCGCGCAGGGTGTCGTCGGCGCTGAACTGCAGGCCCTCGCCCGGGTAGTCCACCCCGGCCTCGAGCTCGGCGGCCACGTCCACCAGCACCTCCCGCAGGCCCTGGGCGGCCCGAGCCACCGAGCCGCCCGCCGCGTCGCGGGCGAGCTCCAGACCGACCGCGGAGGTGGCCTCCGCGAGCTGCAGCACGGCCTCGGCCCGGGTGAGGTCCATCCGGCCGGCCATCCACGCCCGACGGGTGAACTCGCCCGGGCGGGCCAGGCGGGCCCCGGCCGCGGCGCAGGCCTCCACGAGGCGCTCCACCAGCAGGGGGTTGCCGTGGCAGGAGAGCTCGGCGGAGTCCTCCCCGGTGTAGGAGCGCGGCCCGGGGAACCAGGTGACGAGCCCCTCGTCGAAGGGCCCCGCCGCGTCCCGCAGCGTGGCCAGAGCGGCGCGCCTCGCCGGCGGCACCCGGGCCACCTCGCCCAGGATCGCACGGGTCCGCGGACCGGAGAGTCGGACCACGGCCACCGCCCCGTGGCCCCAGGGGGTGGCCGCGGCGACGATGGTGTCCTCCACCCCTACTCCTGCGGCGCGCCGGCCTCTTCGTCTCCCGACTTCGGGTAGATCTCGATGCGGCGGTCCATGCCTTCCCCGACCGACCGGGAGCCCACGCCCGCGATCTCGGCGATCTCGATGTGCACGATGCGCCGGTCGAAGCTGTTCAGGTCGCGGCGGATGACCTCGGCCTCGCCGCGCTCGATCACCATCGCCGCCACCTTGCGGGCGAGGCGCTTCAGGCCCTCGACGTCGCCGTCCCGGCCGCCTTCGCGACGGGGGCCCCGATCGCGGTCGCGGAAGCCCCGGTCGCCGCGGTCGCCGCGGTCCCGGAACCCACCGCCACCCCGATCGCCGCGGTCGCCGCGGTCGCGGAAGCCACCGCGGTCGCCCCGGTCACCGCGATCTCCACGGTCGCCCCGGTCGCCGCGATCCCCGCGGTCGCCCCGATCGCCGCGGTCCCCGCGGTCGTCCCGGCGGTCCCGGTCGTCGTCGGCGCGCGCCACGTCGATCCGGAACCCGCGTCCGGGGTGCTTGGCGCCGATCGCCTGCTCCATGAGGAGCTGGACGGCACGGAGCGTGGTGCCCTGACGCCCCACGAGGTGGCGGCCCTCCGCCCCCACGTCGACGTAGACGACGACGTCGTCACCGCGCAGGCTGGCCCGCACGGTGCCCTCCCGCCCCATCGAGGCGAGCAGGCCCTTCATCCAGCCTTCGGCGTCCTCGATGGGGGCGAGGTCGGCGACGTCCTTCGCCCAGGCGAAGATCTTGACCGTGTCGGACCCGGTCCCGCCGCCGCTGGCGTTGCGGAAGTGGGCCAGGTCCAGCTTGTGCTCGACGAGCGCGGCGGGGACACCCAGCTGCTCGGCAGCGGCGTCGATCGCCATGCGGAGGTTCCTGCCCTCCGCGATCACGTGGTTCTCGGGAATCGTGGCCATTCAAGCTCCAGTTGCGGGCGTCGCCGGCTTTTCGGGCCGGGTATTGTACCATTGCTGCGCGATGCTAAGCGCCGTGTTGACGCTGTAGTAGAGGGACAGGCCGGCCGGCAGGCCGAACATGAAGAGGGCGAAGACGTAGGGCATGAGGCGCATCATCTGCGCCTGGGTCGGGTCCATGTTCGCCGGGAGCGGGGTGATCTTCTGCTGCAGCACCATGCCCACGGCCATGGTGAAGGGGAAGAAGCCCCAGGGATCCGGCATGGACAGGTCGTTGATGTACAGGAAATCCGCGTGGTAGAGGTCCGGGGTGTGCTGGAGGGCGGACAGGAGCGCCCAGAACACCGGGATCTGCACCAGCAGGGGGAGGCAGCCGCCGAGCGGGTTGACCCCGTGCTGCTGGAAGAGCTTCATCGTCTCCCGGCTCTGCGCCTCGCGATCGTCCGCGTACTTCTCCTGCAGCTCCTTCAGGAGCGGCTGGATCTTCGCCATCTCCTTCGAGGACCGGAAGCTGCTCCGCATCAGCGGGTACATCAGGAGCCGGATCAGGAAGGTGAGCGCGATGATCGCCAGGCCCCAGTTGGCCAGGCCCGCGTGGAAGATGTGCAGGATGAAGAGGAGGACACGCGAGAAGAGACCGAAGAAGCCGAGGCTCCCGGCCACCGGCAGGTCCCGCCCGAGCACCTCGAGGCGCTCGGCGTCCTTCGGACCCACGAAGAGATCGAAGCTGACCTCGACCGGAGCGCCGGGGGCGAGGTTGCCCTGGTGCACCAGGAACGCCCCGGTGCGGCCGTCGGGCAGGGACTCGACCCGCAGAGAGCCCCAGGTGGGGTCCGAGGGGATCAGCGCGGCGAGGAAGTAGCGGTCCTGCACCCCGAACCAGCTGACCGGACCCTCGGGCTGGGGGGACTCTCCGCCGCAACCCGAGCTGTAGGGGTAGAGGTAGAGGTCGCCGTCCACGACCGCGGCCGGGCGCGGGTTCGAGTCGTAGGTGCCGACCGGCGCCTGGTACAGGTCGCCAGCGGCGATCCAGAGCGGCCCCGTCACCGGCGTCGAGGACTCGAAGCGGGTGGTGACCTGGAAGAGATCCGGGTCCTCGGTGGGCGCGAAGCTCTGCGTGACGGTCAGCCCGTCGGCCTGCCGGACGGCGCGCACGCCCTCGCCGGAGCGGGTCACCGTGTAGGTGCCCCGGGGGTCCGCGAACGCGCCGGTTCCGGCGTAGCCGAGCACGCCCTGAGCGCTCAACAGCGACTCGGTCGCCTCCGGATCCACGTAGGGGTGCCAGCCGGAGGGCTCGCTCCCCGTGACCTTGTTGAAGATCCAGGTCCACCAGGGGGTCACGGTGAGCGGCGCGGGGCGGCCAGGGAACTCCACCTCGTGGAGGCCACCGCCGCAGTCCCCCGCCTGGAGGAGCGCGAGCGGGGACTGCACCGAGCTCAACGTGTCCGTGCAGGCCGGCTCCGTGGCCGCGGGGGGAGCCTCGGAGGGCGCGCCCGACGGCGTGACCGCGGAGGGGGCGGGAGAGGGGGCTTCACCCGTCGCCGCGGCGACCGGCTCTTCGGTCGCGGCCGGCGCAGGGGTCGGCGGGTTCACGAAGCGGAGCCAGATCAGGGTCGCGACCAGGCACACCGCGATCGCGAGGAAGACGCGACGTTCGTTCGGATCGTTCACGCGGGCTCCGTGGGCCCGGGCGGGAGGGGCACCGGGTCGAGGCCGCCGGGGTTGAGGGGGTGGCAGCGGAGGATCCGCTTGATCCCGAGGATCGTCCCGCTCCACGGGCCCCAGAGGCGGATGGCCTCGGCCGTGTACCGGCTACAGGTCGGATGGAAGCGGCAGACCGGGGGCATCCACCACGAGATGGCCCGCTGGTAGCCGCGGATCAGGGCGAGCAGGAGCGCCGTCACGGGCGCACCCGGGAGAACAGCGCGCCGACCTCGTCCCGGAGCGCGGCCAGGCCGGCGTCCACGGACTCGGGACGCGCGATGAGGACGAGGTCCCAGGGCCCGCCGCCCGGCGCGCCCACCGCACGCACGCTCTCGCGCAGCCACCGCTTCACGCGGTTTCGACGCACGGCGTTACCGACGCGGCGGCTCACGGTGAGACCCACGCGCGACACGGCCGCGGTTCCCGGAGCCACGACGAGCACCAGGGCGCGGCCCCGATGCCTCCGGCCGCTGGCCTGGACACGCTCATGATCCGCGGTACGCCTGAGCCGTTCGAGGCTCTTGGGTGGGTTCAGGACCGCTTGGTGGAGACGGTGACGACGAGCCGCTTGCGGCCCTTCGAGCGACGCCGGGAGAGGACCGCACGGCCGGAGGCCGTGGCCATCCGGGCCCGGAAACCATGGGTGCGCTTGCGGCGCTTGTTGTGCGGCTGAAAGGTGCGCTTCACGGGGGACTCCCACGTCAGAATGAAGGGACGGCGCGGCTAACCGGGGCCTACCCCCCCCGCAAGCGACGAGTTGTCCACAATTTCTCCCTAGCCCACGAAGAAGCCTGTGAACTCAAGATCGACATGACCACGCTCCAACCACTTGCGGACCCTCCCCCGGTTGAGGCATTCGGGGCTTCGCGGTAGAGCTTTCCGTGCCGGCCACAGCGCCACGCGGGGTGCGTGAGCGTGAGGTGATCGGTGTGCCTGCGGCGCTCGGGACGGACGATGGAACAGGCCTGGTCGAACTTCTGTGCTGCGCTCGAACGAAAGATCGGCGAGCAGAACATGGAAATCTGGATCCGTTCCGCGCTGCGGCCCGAGGCCGTGGGGAGCAACCGGGTCCAGCTCCGCGCCAACAGCAAGTACTACCACGACTGGATCCGGGACAATCTGTTCCGGGACATCCAGTCCGCCTGGGCCGAGACCCTCGGGACCATGGTCGAGGTGCAGCTCTCCTGGGAGGGGGCGCCGGTCGCCGAGGCCCCGGCCGCCCCCGTCGTGCGCCGCTCGGTCCCCCACCTCGACCGCAACATGAGCTTCGACAAATTCGTCGTGGGGAAGTGCAACGAGTTCGCCCACGGGGCCAGCATCGCGGTGGCGGACGCCCCCGGGCAGGCGTTCAACCCGCTGTTCATCTACGGAGGCACCGGCCTCGGCAAGACGCACCTCACGCACGCCATCGGCAACCGCCTCTCCGAGCGCCTCGGCGCCCGGGCCGTCCACTACTGCACCGCCCAGCAGTTCTTCGACGACATGGTGCGGGCCCTCCAGAACCGCGCCATCTCCGAGTTCCGCGAGAAGTTCCGCTCCGAGGTGGAGGTCCTCCTGCTCGACGACGTCCAGTTCCTCGCCGGACGCGACCGCACCGAGGAGGAGCTCTTCTACGTCTTCGAGGCGATGCGCACGGAAGGCAAGCAGATCGTGATCACCGCCGACGAGCCTCCCCGCGAGATCGGGAAGCTCGAGCCCCGCCTGCGGACCCGCTTCGAGGGCGGGCTGATGGTGGACGTCCAGCCGCCGGACGTCGAGACGATGATGGCGATCCTCGCCAACAAGGCCTCGGTCATGCGCCTGGACATCCCCTCGGACGTCCAGTACAGCATCGCCCAGCGCGTACGGAACAGCGTGCGGGAGGCCGAGGGCGTGCTCAACCGCCTCGCCGCCCTCCACGCCTTCTACGGCCGGCCGATCACCATGGCCTTCATCCAGGAGCGGATGGCGGACCTCGTGCCCCCGCCGGCGCCGCCACCCACCGCGGACGCCATCATCGCGCGCGTCGCCGACCACTTCCACGTCCGGCCCGCGGACATCAAGGGCAACCGGCGGCCCGCGAACATCGCGCACCCCCGCCAGATCGCCATGTTCCTGACCCGTCGGATCACGGGCCTCTCCTTTCCGGAGATCGGCCGCGCCTTCGAGCGCGACAACTCCACGGTCCAGTACGCGTGCAAGAAGCTCGACCAGGACCTCCGGTCCGACCCCGATCTCCGCGCCGAACTCGAGCTCCTCGAGCGCCACTGCCGTGAAGCCGGACCGTGAGCTCCTGAAGGCGCCGCCCTACGGACAACCCTGTGAGGAACAGGGGGGACGACCGGGGGACAGGTGGTGGAGGACCGCTCGGGTTATCCACCCGCCCCGAGCGCGCCGCCGACCCGGAGGGACAACCTCCCGTCACGCCCCGGATCCTCCCCAGGGTTCGCCGGACGATACGGCAGTTCGAATCGAACGCTTCCGGGTTCTCCCCAAATCCACAGCCCCTCATCAGGATCGTCAAACGATCTACTGAGAAGAAGAAGATCTTCTCCTCCGGAGCCCCCATGGACCTCCTCATCAAGCGCGACGAACTCGTTCGCTCCCTCGGCCGGGTGCAGGGCATCGTCGAGCGCCGCACCACCACCCCGCTGCTCTCGTCCGTGCTGCTGCAGGCGCGTGCCGAAGGCCTCCGCCTCGTCGCCACCGACAAGGCGATGACCTTCATCGGGGACGTGGCCGCCACGGTGCGCACCCCGGGGGAGATCGCGATCGACGCGGTGAACCTCTACCAGACCGCCCGGGTGCTGGCGGACGATGTGGTCAGCATCACCCTGCTGGAGAATCAGCGGGTCGAGGTGCGGTGCGGCACGGCGGTGTTCAAGCTCAACGGCTACCCGGCGGCCGAGTTCCCGGTGACCCCGCCGCTGGACCAGTCGAAGTCCCTCACCGTCGCGATGGGCGAGCTCCGCCGCATCGTGGACCAGACCCTGTTCGCCGTCGCCCCGGACGAGAACCGCTACGGGCTCAACGGCGCGCACGTGGAGGACGTGGCCACCGAGGCGGGGCCCATGCTCCGCATGGTGTCCACCGACGGGAACCGGCTCTGCTGGTCGCAGGCCCCCTACCAGGGGGAGCTCGGCATCCACCGGAAGATGCTCCTCCCGCGGAAGGGCCTCGACCAGGTTCGCAAGCTCCTGGACGGCGGGGACGACGTCCCCGTGGAGATCGCCTTCGGCGAGCGGGCCGCGCTGGTCTCCTTCCCGGGCGTGATGGTGCACATGCGGCTCCTCGAGGCCGACTTCCCGGACTACCGGCAGGTGCTCCCGGCCAGCTACAAGCGCCGCGCGCTCGTGGACCGCGATCTCCTCGACGCCGCGCTGCGCCGGGTGTCCATCTTCGCCGCCGACTCCTCGCACTCGATGCGCTTCGCCTTCGGTGAGGACTCGCTGGTGCTCACCGCGCGCAAGCTGGACGCGGGCGACTCCCGGGAGGAAGTGGCGGTCGACCTGGTGGGCGAGCCCATCACCATGGGCTTCAACGCCCGCTTCGTCGCCGACGTGGTGGGCGCGGTCTCCGGGCGTCGCCTGGCGCTGGAGCTCGGGGACGTGCTCTCCCCGTGCATCGTGCGCGCGCCGGAGGACGATCGCTGCCTCTTCGTCGTCATGCCCGTCCGCCTCGACTGATGCGGCTCCGGCGGGTCGGCACCTCCGGCTTCCGCAACCTCGCCGCCGGCGTGGTCGAGGTCGACGCCCCGCTGGTCGCGATCTGGGGCGGGAACGGCCAGGGGAAGACCAACCTCCTCGAAGCCATCGGGCTTCTGGGCACGCTGAAGAGCTTTCGGACCGCGCGGGTGGCCGACTGCGTGGCGGACGACGCCGAGGTGGCCCGGGTGGAAGGGGTGGCCGAGGTCGACGGCGACCTCCGCCGCCTGACCTGGCAGTGGGGCCCCGAGGGGCGCGTGCTCCGGCGGGAGGACCGCGCGGTGGAGAGCGTGGAGTGGCTCCGGACCCTGCGCGCCACCACCTTCGCCCCCTCGGACGTGGCGCTGGTCCGGGGAGAGCCGGCGCTGCGCCGATCGCTCCTGGACCGCGCCGTGCTGACCCTGGACCCGGGCTACCTGGTCACCGCCCGCGACCTCCGCCGGGTGTGCGAGCAGAAGGCGGCGCTCCTGCGCTCCGGCCGCGCCTCGGATCTGCAGCTGGACGTCCTCGACCAGCAGCTCGCCGTCCTGGGCGCCGCGGTGACGGACCGCCGGGCCCGCGCGGTCGAGGCGATCTCCGCGCGCTTCGACGCCTGCTACGCGGCGCTCTCCCCTGCCGAGCGGGTCTCGGTCCGGTACCGGGCCGTGCTCGGGGAGGGGGCCCTCCCGGCGCTCGAGGCCCGCTACGCCGATCAGCTCGCCCAGAACCGCGCCTCCGAGCGGGAGGCGGCCCGGCTCCTGGGCGGCCCGCAGCGGGACGACCTCGAGTTCCGGGTCGCCGGCGGGGACGCCCGGCGGCAGGCCTCGCAGGGGCAGGCGCGCTCGCTCGTGCTCGCGTGGAAGCTCGCCGAGGTCGAGGTGGCGCGGGGGAGCGGCGAGCCCCCGCTCTTCCTCCTCGACGACCTGGGCAGCGAGCTCGATCCCGAGCGCACCACCCACCTGGTGGAGCTGCTCCACGGTCTCGGCGCCCAGGTGTTCGTGAGCACCACCGATCGGCGCTTCCTCCCGGCCACGGCCGGAGCCCTCCTCCTGCGGATGGTGGAAGGGCGGATCGAGGGGTGACCGGGGGGTCCTGATCGGGTTAGGAGCCTTGGATTGTCACCCCCGCGTTCGTCGCGGACAGCGAGCCATGCAGCCCACCGACGCCGAACAACCCGTCTCCCCCTCCAGCGACTACGGCGCCTCCAGCATCACGGTGCTCGAGGGGCTGGAGGCCGTCCGCGTCCGCCCGTCGATGTACATCGGCGACGTCGGCTCCCGCGGGCTCCACCACCTCGTCTACGAAGTCGTGGACAACTCGGTGGACGAGGCCCTCGCCGGCCATTGCGACACCATCCGGGTCACCCTGCACGAGGACGGCTCCTGCTCGGTGGAGGACAACGGCCGCGGCATCCCGGTGGACATCCACGCCGACCAGGGCCGTTCGGCCGCGGAGGTGGTGCTCACCGTGCTGCACGCCGGCGGCAAGTTCGACAAGGGCTCCTACAAGGTGTCCGGCGGGCTCCACGGTGTGGGCGTGTCCTGCGTGAACGCGCTGTCGGAGCGCCTGCTGCTGGACATCTGGCGCGACGGCTTCCACTGGACGCAGCGCTACGTGCGCGGCGTGCCCCAGGGGCCGCTCACCAAGGCCGCTCCGTCCAGCCGCCGGGGCACCCGGGTGCAGTTCGCCGCGGACTCCACCATCTTCCAGGAGACGACGGACCTCCAGTACGAGGTCCTCGCCAACCGCCTCCGCGAGCTCTCCTTCCTCAACCCCGGCCTGACCATCATCCTGGACGACCGGCGGGACGCCCGGTCCGACACCTGGCACTACGCCGGCGGCATCCGCTCCTTCGTCGAGTACCTCAACACCGGCAAGGACCTCGTCCACGCGCCCCCGGTGTACCTCCGGGGCTCCCGCGAGGGCATCGAGGTCGAGATCTCGTTGCAGTGGAACAACGGGTACGCCGAGACCATCTTCACCTTCGCCAACAACATCAACACCATCGAAGGCGGGACGCACCTCACCGGGTTCAAGGCGGCGCTCACCCGGACGGTCAACGCCTACGCGGTCTCGGCGAAGCTGTTCAAGAACGAGAAGGAATCGGCCATCGCGGGCGAGGACATCCGCGAGGGCCTGACCGCCGTGCTCAGCGTGAAGATCGCCGAGCCCCAGTTCGAAGGTCAGACCAAGACCAAGCTGGGGAACTCCGAGGTCAAGGGGCTCACCGAGACCCTCGTCAACGAGCAGCTGGCCATCTTCTTCGACGAGAACCCGGCGGTGGCCCGCACCGTGGTGTCCAAGGCGATCGACGCCTCCCGCGCCCGCGAGGCGGCCCGGAAGGCCCGTGAGCTCGCCCGCCGCAAGACCGTCCTGGACGGTGGGGGCCTGCCCGGCAAGCTCGCGGACTGCCAGGAGCGCGACCCCAGCCGCTGCGAGATCTACCTGGTCGAGGGGGACTCCGCCGGTGGCTCGGCCAAGCAGGGCCGGAACCGGAAGTACCAGGCCGTCCTGCCGCTGCGCGGCAAGATCCTGAACGTGGAGAAGGCCCGGTTCGACCGGATGATCGCGTCCGAGCAGATCCAGATCATGGTCTCTGCCCTGGGTTGCGGGATCGGCGAGGACTTCGAGCTCGCCCGTCTGCGGTACCACCGCATCATCATCATGACCGACGCGGACGTGGACGGCTCCCACATCCGCACCCTGCTGCTCACCTTCTTCTGGCGGCAGATGCACCAGCTGGTCCAGGCCGGCCACCTCTACATCGCGCAGCCGCCGCTGTTCCGCGTGAAGAAGGGGAAGCAGGAGCACTACCTCCGCGACGAGAGCGCGCGGGAACAGTTCCTCCTCAACCGGGGCGCCGCGGCCCTCAACCTGCGCAGCGGGGAGCGCGTGGTCACCGGGGAAGGCGTCGTGGCCGTGGCCGAACGCGTGGGCCGGTACACCACCCGCCTGGGACGCCTGGCCCGCCGCTTCCACCCCACCGTGCTCGAGCAGTACCTGGAGCTCGCCGAGCCCACCCCCGAGACGGTGGAGGCCTGCGAGGCGCTGGGCCGCCGCCTCAAGGAACGGCTCGCCCTCGCCGCGCCCGGGCTCGACGTGCTCGAGGTGGGCGTCGCGGACGGCGGTGGCCACCCGGTGGTTTCCGTCCGTACGCTCCAGAACAGCGCCGAGCAGGTCACCCTGCTGGGCGGCCCGGGGGACGCGGAGCTCGAGCCCATCCGCCGCCTGCGGGACGAGGTGCGCGACCTCCTCCCCCTGCCGGCCCGGGTCGGGGAGGGCGCCGCGCTCGAGAGCTACGTGCAGCTCCGCGCCGAGATCCTCTCCCAGGCGGAGAAGGGCTGGGACGTCCAGCGGTACAAGGGCCTCGGCGAGATGAACCCCGAGCAGCTGTGGGAGACCACGCTCGACCCCACCAACCGCACCCTCCAGCAAGTGACGGTGGACGATCTGGTCGCCGCCGACTCGGTGTTCAACATCTTGATGGGGGACGCCGTGGAACCCCGGCGCGAGTTCATCCAGCAGAACGCCCTCGCGGTCCGCAACCTCGACATCTGACCGGAGGTCACTTGCCCTCGAGTCGCATCGCCGGTCTCGGCCACTTCCTCCCTTCCCGCGTCGTCACCAACGACGACATGCGGCAGTGGATGGACACGTCGGACGAGTGGATCACCCAGCGCTCGGGGATCCGGGAGCGCCGCTGGGTGGAAGGCGACGTGGGGGCGGCCGAGCTGGCGGAGCACGCCGCGCGTCAGGCCCTGGCCCAGGCCGGCGTCGAGCCCTCGCAGCTCGACCTGATCCTCTTCTCCACGCTCTCCCCCGATCTGAACTTCCCCGGTTCCAGCTGCCTCTTGCAGGCTCGCCTCGGCATCCCCGGAGTCGCCACCCTGGACCTGCGGAACCAGTGCACCGGGTTCATCTACGGGCTCGCCACCGCGGACGCCTTCATTCGCTCGGGCATGATGCGCCGCATCCTGGTGGTGGGCAGCGAGGTCCACTCCACCGGGCTGGACCGCTCCACCCGGGGGCGCGACGTCACCGTGCTCTTCGGTGACGGCGCCGGGGCCGCCGTGGTCACCGCCGCGGAGAGCGGCGACTCGGCCCGGCTCCTCGACCACGAGCTGCACGCGGACGGTCGCTACGCCGAGATCCTGATGGTGGAGGCGCCGGCGAGCCGCCTCAACCCGCGCCTGACCGCCGAGATGATGGAGCAGGGCCGTCACTACCCCAAGATGGACGGCAAGGCCGTGTTCAAGCACGCCGTGGAGCGCCTCCCGGAGGTGATCCGCAGCATCCTGGCCCGGAACGGGTACGGGCTGGACGACGTCGCGCTCCTCGTGCCCCACCAGGCCAACATGCGCATCAACGAGATGGTGGCGCGGCAGCTCGGCTTCCCGGGCGAGAAGGTGGTCCACAACATCCAGAAGTACGGGAACACCACCGCGGCCTCCATCCCCATCGCGCTGCACGAGGCCGTGGAGGAAGGTCGGGTGAAGAAGGGGGATCTGGTGGTGCTGGCCGCGTTCGGAGCCGGCCTCACCTGGGGTGCCACCCTGGTGCGCTGGTAGCCGGCGGCATGGAGGCTCGGGGCGCCGCCGCGCTGCTCGCCACGCGCGTGCTCTTCCTCTCGGGGAAGGGTGGCACGGGGAAGACCACGGTCGCCGCGGCGGTCGCCACGCTGCTCGCCGCACAGGGGCGGAACGTGCTCCTGCTGGAGCTGGACAACCAGCGCCCGTCCCTGACCGGCATCTTCGGGGTGAAGCCCGTCTACCAGCCGCTCACCATCCGGCAGGGCCTGTCCATCGCCAACGTGGAGTGGACGGCCGCGCTGGACGACTGGATCGCCGACATCGTCTCGCTGCCCCGCGTGGTGCGGCTCATCACGCACAACCGGATGGTCGCCCTCTTCCTCGAGGCCACGCCGGGCGCGCGCGACCTCATGGTGTTGATGCGTGTGCTACGGGTGGCGGACCGCTACGACCACGTCGTGGTGGACATGCCCGCCTCCGGCAACGCCGCCGCCATGCTCTCGGTCGCGGTCACTGCGCGGCGCCTGTTCGACGCCGGCCCCATCCGGCGGTGCGCGGAGGAGCTCCTCGCCCTCTACCGCCGCCCCGACACCGCGCTCGTCCTGGTGGCCATCCCCGAGGAGATGGTGGTCACCGAGACCATCGAGACGGCCCGGAAGGCCGCGGCGGAGCTCCCCGGGCTCGAGGTGCCGGTGGTGCTCCTGAACCGCTCCACCCCGCCCACGCTGGTCCCCGCCGAGATCGCGCTCCTGGACGCGCTGTCCGCCGAGGCCCCCGATGGGCTGGCGGGAGAGGTGGTCGGGGCTGGGAGGTGGGAGCGGGAGCTCGAGCTGGCCACGGCCGCCTCGCTGGCGCGGCTCCGCGAGCAGCTGGGCGTCCCCGTCGTGGCCCTCCCGGTGCTGGCCCGCGGCGAGGGGGCGGCCCGCGTCGTCGCCCAGCTCGCCGCTGCGCTGGCCCGCGCCACCAAGGGGAAGGTCAACCTCCAGGGGGGCAAGCTGTGAGGCTGGACGAGCTGGTGCGAACGAGCCGCCTCCTGGTCTGCGTCGGCTCCGGGGGGGTGGGCAAGACCACCACCGCGGCAGCGCTGGGCCTGCGCGCGGCGCTCGCGGGGCGGCGGGTCCTGGTCCTCACCATCGATCCGGCGCGGCGACTGGCGAACTCCCTCGGATTGGAGAGCTTCGGGAACCAGGAGGTACGCATCCCCCTCGGTCCCGAGGCGGGCACGGGTGAGCTCTGGGCCGCCATGCTCGACGCCCCCTCCACGCTTCGGGACGTGATCGGCCGGGTCGCCAAGGACGCCGCCACCCGGGACGCGATCTACGCCAACCGCATCTTCCAGAACATCGCCGGGAGCTTCTCGGGGAGCCAGGAGTACATGGCCACGGAGCGACTGCACGACGTGTACACGTCGGGCCGCTTCGACCTCATCGTGCTGGACACCCCGCCGGTGAAGAACGCGCTGGACTTCCTCGAGTCGCCCGGTCGCCTCTCCCGCTTCCTCGATCGCCAGATCATGAAGTGGTTCCTCACGCCCTACGAGGAGGAGAAGGTGTTCGGGAAGCGGCTGGTGCTCGGCACCTCGGCGGTGGTGTACCGCCTCCTCTCCCACATCTTCGGGAAGGAGTTCCTCGACGAGCTGGCCGCCTTCTTCAGCCTCTTCCGCGACCTCTACGACGGCATGCGGGAGCGGCACGAGGCGGTGGGGCGCATCTTCGGGGACCGGGGGACGACCTTCCTGGTCGTCTGCGCGCCGAACGAGCCCTCGGTGGACGTCGCGACCTTCTTCGTGGACGAGCTGCAGGCCCGGCGCCTGCCCATCGGCGTGATCATCGTGAACCAGGTCCACCAGTGCAGCCGGGAGGTGCCCGACGTGGAGGCGCTGCTCGGCGCGCGGGCGGCGGCCCTGGATCCGGCCACGGCCCCCATGATCGTGGCCCGGCTCGGAGCGGCGCACCGTCGGCTGCGCGAGCTCGGGGCGCTGGAGGCCGGGTGGATCGCGCGGCTGCGGGCGGTCGCCCCCCGCGTGCCGCTCGCCGAGGTGCCCCGGAAGCCCGGCGAGGTGCACGATCTCGCCGGTCTGCTCGATCTCCACAAAGATCTGTTTGCCGAATCCCGGCCTCTGCTATAGTGCCGCGGTGACGTGCGCCTTCTCACCCGGAGGCGGCGGAGGTTGGTTGTTCGGTCTCGTCGCGTGGTTGCTGGTCGGTGTTCCTTCGGCGCTGGCCACACAGTCCGGCCTGGACCCGCAGAACCGGGTTCATCTCGGCGTGAGCGTGGTCGACGGGCCGTCGCCGGTTGGCATCTCCGGTGGGTTCGATTCGCGCCTGACCCGCCTGGCCTCGGTGGACCTCGGGGGCTTCGCCTCGGTGGTGCCCATCGCGGAGGACGTCGGGGTCACGGTGGAAACCTACCCGGAGTACCTGCGGCTCCGGCACGGCGTGTACATCGCTCCGGGCCTGCGCATCCCGCACCCGCAGCCCCAGGCCTTCGCCTACGATTTCTTCCTGCGCGTGGGCGCGGGTGTGGTCTGGACCGCGAACCTCTCCCCGGACGTGAGCGGGTTCGACACCTCCAACTACTCGGTGCTCCCCGCGCCGGCCGGCCTCGCCGGGGCGGACGCGCTCATCCGCGTCGGGCCAGTGGGGGCGCGTCTCGCCGGGAAGGCGTGGATGTACGAGGGAACGCGTGCGATCCCCGCCGAATCGTTCTTCATGCTGCGCGCATCGGCCAGCATCGAGGGTCTCTACCAGTGGTGAGCGCGTAACGCGATCCACGAGAGCCACAACCGTCAACCGATCCACCAGAACCGCATCAAGAGAGAGAATCGGGCCGCAATGTCCCGCAACGTGTACGTGGGGAACCTCCCCTACCGCATCTCCGACGAGGACGTGCGTCAAGTGTTCGCCCAGGACGGCCGCGAGGTCGTCTCGGTCAATCTCATCACGGACCGTGAGACCGGTCGGCCGCGGGGCTTCGGCTTCGTGGAGATGGCCAACGAGGCCCAGGCCGAGGCGGCTGTGCAGGCCCTCGACGGGCAGATGCTGGATGGTCGGCCGTTGAAGGTCAACATCGCCCGCCCCCGCGAGGGTGGCGGTGGGCCGCCGCGGCGCGGTCCTCCGGGCGGGGCTCCTTCGGTCTACCGGACCGGCGGGCCTCGCGAGGGTGGCGGTGGCTACGGCGACCGGCCCCGTGAGGGCGGCGGCGGCTACGGCGACCGTCCGCGCGAAGGCGGCGGCGGTGGTCGGCCCTGGGGGGATCGCCCCCCGGGTGATCGTCCGGGCGGCTACGGCGGCGGCGGCGGCGGCTACGGTGGTGGCGGCGGCGGCGGCTCCGGCGGCGGGGGCGGCGGCGGCGGCGGCGACCGCCGCGGGGGTGGCGGCGGCGCCGGCCGGCGCCGCGGCGGGGCGGACTTCGACTA
>Ga0172372_10002666_pt1 | contig 26881 bp, 23 predicted proteins | sample LakKiv5m_2_FD_114544 | JGI IMG/M metagenome (GOLD analysis project Ga0172372, IMG submission 114544) | Freshwater microbial communities from Kabuno Bay, South-Kivu, Congo - kab_092012_9.5m | ecosystem: Environmental > Aquatic > Freshwater > Lake | place: Democratic Republic of the Congo...
AGATATTCACCAACTACAATTGCTTTTCCGTCGGATTGAATAGCAACTCCCCTACAAGCGTTATTGGCATTCGGGTTGTAAGTAGTATCCAAACTTCCATCTGTATTTAATCTAGCAATTCTATTACGAGCAGTTCCGCCAACAGAGGTAAAATAACCACCTACAATTGCTTTTCCGTCGGATTGAATAGCTATCATAGAAGTAGTGTCATTGGCATTCGGGTTGTAAGTAGTATCCAAACTTCCATCTGTATTTAATCTAGCAATTCTATTACGAGCAGTTCCACCCATAGTGGTAAATCCACCGACTACAATTGCTTTTCCGTCGGATTGAATTGCAACTTTTTCTACAGAAGAACCAGCATTTGGGTTGTAAGTAGTATCCAAACTTCCATCTGTATTTAATCTAGCAACTCTATTACGAGCAGTTCCGCCCATAGTGGTAAAATTGCCACCTATAATTGCTTTTCCGTCGGATTGAATAGCAGCACCATAGCAGTATGAATTGGCATTCGGGTTGTAAGTAGTATCCAAACTTCCATCTGTATTTAATCTAGCGATATAATTACGAGCAGTTCCGTTAATACTAGTAAATTCGCCACCTATAATTGCTTTTCCGTCGGATTGAAGAACGATAAACGTTACTTGACCATTTTCAACATTTGGGTTATAATTTAAATCTATATCTGGTTGAACATTAATAGTCAAACTCGGCAAATTAAATGTAGTTGTTCCGTCTCCTTGTCCATATGTAGTCCCCATTAATGAAAATAGAGAAGAATAGGTAGTCCTACTAACTGCTTGTCCGTTTGCTACTAAATAATTCGTAGGTATTGGACTATTCATATAAAACTGAATACCTGTTCCAAGTGGTGATACAGAACCGCCTACTTGTGTATCAACATAATTTTTTGTAGCTACATCTTGATTTGAGGTAGGATTTAAACAATTAACAATTTTTAAACTTCCCATGTCAAGTTGTGTAGTTAATGGTGAAGATAAAGCAACCGTAGGAGCTGTTAAAGTTCCACCAATTGTAATATTATTACCAGCACTAACGCTTCCAACTTTTCCATCGGTATAATTTTTTGTTGCTACATCTTGCGCAGCAGTAGGATCTAAGCAATTTACAATTTTCAAATTTCCCATGTCAATTTGTGAGGTTATTGGTGAAGATAAGGCAACAGTAGGAGCTGTTGGAGTTCCACCAATTGTAATATTATTTCCAGCACTAACACTTCCAACTTTCCCGTCTGTATAATTTTTTGTAGCTACATCTTGATTTGCGGTAGGATCTAAGCAATTAACAATTTTTAAATTTCCCATATCAACTTGTGTAGTTAGTGGTGAAGATAAAGCAACGACAGGATTAGCAACAGTTCCACTAACTGTAATATTGTTTCCTGCTGATACACTTGCGACACCACCACCCACAGCCCACTCCAATCCAAGCGGTGCTGCTGAATTAGTTGTAAGAACCAACCCATTAGCACCTGCGACCAATTCATCTGTGCTTGTTCCATCTCCTACTAATAATGAGCCTTTTGTAGTTGCTCCTTGAATTCTTAGATCTTGACCTGCTCCACCAATTATTAAAGAACCACCTAAAAGTGGATTATCTACTTTTGCTACTTGTAGATTATTTACTCCTATAATATCTTGACTACCTGCCTGATTACCAGCTACGAGAACAGAGGCAAGATCATTTGCCTGTGCTGGATATGGGTAAGGATTAGGTAGTAATATATCATAAATTTTTTCGTTTGGGGCAATAATACCAGATACTGACATATTAATATATATTATATTGAGATTTTATTTTATCTAAATATATTATAATATAATGAATTCTACTATTCCTGATAAAGCTATTTTGAAAGATATGGCAGATGCCTCCTATCAAAATAATTACAGCAATACAATAGATGGATTTAATCTCGTTCTTCAAACTGATACTTTAAAATTTTTTCAATCAACATATCAGCCTTTTTTTGTAGTTTCTGTAAGAGGAACAGCAGATTTCCAAGATTTTCAGGCATGGATTCCAAGCGCAATTAATAATATTCAAAATACAGAGCGATATAATATTGATACAAATGAGTTATTAAACTTTCAACAAAGATTTCCCACAAATGTTTATACATACTATGCGGTAGGTCATTCTCTGGCTGGTGCTATAATTGACGCATGGTTAAAAGCAGGTTATATTACAGAGGCAAGAACATATAATCCAGCAGTATCATATACAGATTTAAATAATGAAAATATTAATAATTACAGAGTTTATAGCGATGGCGACCCGTTATATAATATCATGGGGAGATTTGTAAAAGGTAAAAAAGAGGTTAGATCATATGTAGTTCCTGTAAAATGGTGGAATATAAAAGATAGGATATTAAAGCAACATACATTACAGAATCCAGTATTTAAAGGTGGTAATTTACTATTACAATCTATGGCAAGAAGACCAGTTTTTTAGTGGGTCAAAGTGGTTTTAGTGGGGGAAAAAATCAAAAGTCCATATAAAACCATATAAAATACACATGTTGAGATAGTTATGTAAAATGACCCACTAGATTATTGTTGTCCCACTAGAATCATTAAATTAAGATTTAGATAAAAATATATTCTAACTTTAATATATATAATATAACATGTCTGTATCAGGTATTATTAATCCAGCAACAGGTAAAATATACGACCAACTAGCACCACAAGGCGGAGGCGTAGCATTAACAAAAGGACAACTAATCACAGCAGACGCAGCAGGACATGAACAACCATTTCCAGTAGGAACTAATGGGTTTGTTCTTTCTTGTAATACAGGAGAACCATTAGGTCTTGAATATATACAACTTCCAGCAGGAGGTATTAATTTTACACAAGAAGGACAATTACTTTACGCAGGGGCAGCACCAGCATATGCTGATAGTTTATTAAATATTGGAAATGCGGGTCAAATTTTGGGAATAAATGCTGGTATTCCAGCATGGATTAACGCAGGAGGTTCTGGCACGATCACAGCAACAGCACCACTTACTGAATACGCAGTAGGAAATGCTAGTAATATTGCTATTGATTTTACAGCAAAAGGTGATCTTGTAGTAGGTGGAGGAGCACAAGTAGGAGGAAATCCAGTAGCTGGTGTTGTTTTACCAGTAGGAGCAAATGATTATGTATTGACTGCTAATTCAGGGACAGCGTCAGGTTTAGAATGGAAAGCAACAGGTTCAGGATCTTCGGCAATTATATTTAGGAATAGTGTTGATAATGTCCCCCTTCAAATGACAGCACCACTTACCGTAAATGATACTTGTATCATAACGGCTGATAGAACATATCATGCTTATAATCAACAGATAAAAAATACTCCTTCAACAGCAGGAACAAATGTAGATGCTCTTGCCACCCCAATAACTTTTTTCACTTGGACTGCTCCTTCTAATATTCTAATTACTTCATTTGTAGCAAATGTCTATATTCTAGCAAACGCACAATTTCCAGCACAATTAACAGATGACGGAACTTGTAATTTATGCGACGCAGCAGGAACAACTACTTTACTTGGAAGTGAAATTGGAAGTTGGAATATCTTTAATGGTAGTAATATTGCTTTCCCTTCACTAACAGGACAGACATATCAAACAGTTTCTGGAACTACATATACATTTGTTTTTATTGTATCTAACGCACAAGGAGTTAATCCAACTGTTTCTTGTGTAGATACGGGTGGCGGTAATTTTAGTGGAAATATAACTGTAAATGGATATGATTACGCTGGTCTTCCAGTTTCATTTGTTCTTACTCCTCCTATAAAGTTTAGGGAACCAAATGATTTAGTTGGTAAATCTTCTGCTACTTGTAATAGTTATAGTTCTCAAAGTTTCATGGCAAGTGAAGATTTACAAAGTTGGATAGTGATAGGGGGAAATAATGGCGGAGTTGCTTTTGTTCCATGATCTAAGATATTTAGAAAATATATAAATATATAATATTATAAAAAAAAAATCTCATTTAATTATATAAAAACAAATGTCTCTTTCGTCATCTGGTAATCTTGTTCCTGGACTAGCTCCATTTGCCGTTCTTCAACAGGGAGTAATCACAAAGGTAGCAGCAACACCACTTGTTGTTCCATGTGTTGGTATTCTTACTACTGATATTGTGCTTCTCACATGCCTTACCAAAACAGCATCTACGGGTAATGCTGGTGGGGTAGAAATAATAACTACACAAGCGGGGGTTTCTTTTACTGCTACTTCCGTAGATGCTGTATTTGCTGGAACATACGAATATGTAGTTGTTCGTTCTACCGCACCTGTAAAGAATGCCCCTTAAAATATATTTAAGAATTATATTTTTTATTTAATATAAAAATACTAAATAAAAATCACTTAAAGAGAAATTATCTATATATATTAATAAAATGGCAACTACAACAAAATCTCAAAACCTTAAAACTCAAATTGAAGATCTTTCTAAAAAGATTATCAATAAAGAAGCTTTATCTAATTCTCTAAGAGAACAATTATTCCTAATGGAAGAAAAAATCAATAAAAAGAAAGAAAAACTTAATGAACTTAAAAAAGAATATAATATGGAAGTTGAAAAAGAAAAACCTTTGAATATTATTAATATTATGAATCATGAACTAATTTCAAATGAACTTATTGATAGAACAATTCAAAACCAATATCAATCAAAATGGTATTATAATTTAAGATTAACTACTGGTGAAGAATTAAAACCAATTTTTCCTATGTCAAATAATCGTGGAACACCAGAATTTTATATTTCCCCTACTGAAACTACATGTAGAAAATTTTATTTATGGGAACTTCAAGTAGGAGATATTGTAAGACATAACTTTACCAAATATTATAGAAATGTTCCTGAATATTGTGTGGTCGTTAAAAAAACTCCCAATCAAACACATTTCCAACCATTCAGGAAATTACTAGTAGGATATGAAGGTGATTTTTGGTCATTCAACGAAGAATGGTTCAAATTTAGTGAAAATCGTGAAGTAGAACCTACTATTTATAAAATGAATAATTATTCTAAATTTAGAGGAGCTAGTAGTGCCAATCAAATTGATAAATATTTGGGTTCTATTGATAATATGTATTCATCTCAAAAATACGATGGTGGAGCATAATTGATTATTACTAAATTATTATATTTTTTATTAGATTTTTACATATTCATACTAATTGTATGTAATAATCTAAATATTTCATATTATTATCGTAATAATAAATTTATTATTACCATAAAAATCCAATCATAGTAGATTATTCTATGTAATAATCTCAATTTTCGTGATCTTTGTAATAATCCAAAATATAAATAAAATTAAATGAAATAATATTTAGAAAATATTTATTATCTCAATATAAATATATAAACAATATGTCGTATTCAAGTCCTACGCAGATTTATTATGATTTGGATGTAGTTAATACATTTAATCCACAAGACAATTTAACACAATCAAACCAGTTGAACCGACTTACATTTACAGAAGTGAGATCTTCTCCAATTTTAGACAATCCAAGCGACTATTTTTTATCAATAGTAAGGTTTAGTTTAGACACCGCTGGTTCTATGCCAATCATGTTGCCACAAATAGATTTAACCCAAACACTAGCCTCTCCTGATTTTCCTAATGAAACTATTTATTTTGTGAGTATGAAATATGACGATGGTGTAAATCCAGTAGTATTTCAAAAGAAACGAGTAATATTCGTTCCTCAAACATTTACTCAAACTGGTTTAGGCGGAACTCCACTTCCTCCAACTTATCCCCTTGATTTAGAAAAAGCAACATCCAATTATTATTGGTTGAATAGTTTTCAATATTTTATTAGTATGGTAAATACAGCATTAAAAGATTGCTATGATTTACTTTATATTCAAATTAATCAACTCCCTTATACTCCTCTTCCAGCAGATATTACAGCTACTAATTATGTATATATGACATGGAATAATGAAGACAATAAAGCAACATTAAATTTTCCACAAATAACCCCTTACTCATGGGAACAATCAAAATTAGGAACACTACCAGCCAAATTATTCCTTTACTTTGATAATCAATTATATACTATATTTAGTTCATTTGAAGCTATTTTGAATTCTCAAACCTTAGATCCTGCTGTTGTAGGAATTCAAGGTGATAAAGCAAATTTTTTTATTCAAAACTTTTCAAAATATGGAACTAATTTCGTCAAAGGAGCAGCAATAAATACTACAACAGGAGCACCACCTTATGACATTTTACAAATGGAACAACCATATAGCACAGGAGCAACATTATCACCTATTCAGTCATTAGTATTTAACACATCTTTACTTCCAATTCTTCCTCAATTAATAGGTGTTCCAAGAATCTTAAAAAATAATATTAGTCAAGGACAAAATGATAATTTAAGCAACGAGATCACAGATTTAGTAGTAAATTTGAATCGTGGAGATGAATATTTCCCAAGTGTTCTTTATTTACCAACCGCAGAATATAGATTAATTGATTTAAATGGAAATTCACCAATTTCAGGAGTTCAAATTTCCGTCCAGTGGAAAGACATTTATGGAATATATCACGATTTCTTTTTACAAAATAATTGTAATTGTTCTATGAAAATTATGTTTAGGAAAAAAGATCAAGGAACATATTAGTTATATAAACTCTATATTTAGGACGAATTAAAAGATTATAATTATTTTAAATATAATCTTTTAAAAAAAATATCTCATATAATTATATAAAACAAAATGTCTTCTAGCGATTTTGAGAAAGTTTGTGTCCAAGACGATGTCCTTAACACAACCGACAAGGTGAGATACGCAGTATTTAAGGGGGCGCAGAATATTACTCCCGCACAATACAACGCTATATCTACAAGCAATTCAAGTATTACTTGGAACATCCAATTACCTAGTGAGAGCACAGTCTTTTCCCGTAGGATTATGATAAAGGCAACTATTTCCGTTAGAATTACGGGAACTTTTGCCGCCACAGCACCACCTGGGTCTGTTTTAGTCAATTATGGTTTTACATCCGCCTTAGGTCCTTTTCCTCTTCAATCACTTTGTAATACTATTCAAGCTACTATTAATAATAATACTGTATCACAAAATCAACGAGATGTCATGTTCCAGTTGCTAAGATTTCACGATCGTAGGGAACTTGCCAAATACAATAATTCAACTCCAAATATGTATGATTCTTATTTAAATTATGACGAAGCACTTGGAACTAATAATAATCCTCTTGCTGGTTGGAATAATGTAAGCAACGACCAAGATTTTCAACCAAGAGGTGCTTTTGTTCTTGATAGTATTACAGGTAATGAACCAAAAGGTTCTATTGCCTCCGATGACCGAAATGTAGTTTTAACCTTTACAACTTATGAGCCTCTTATGCTTTCACCTTTTATTTGGTGCGACCCAAAGAGCAACAACCAAGGGATGTATGGAGTTCAAACATTAAATTTTGTTTTTAACTTGGGTCTTCCTAACCGTATAGTTCGTCTTGCCAATTCTGCCCTTTTTGACGGTGGTTTAAATGGTGCGACTATTTCTCTTCCCAATAACGCAATTAGTGGGGCACAATTATATATGGAATTCTTTACCAGACAACCTAGCGATTTAGTGTCATCCCGTAATGTTGTTCCATTTGCCGAATATCCCCGTTATATAACTCCTATGTTAGATCTTGCCCCCTATGACCCCCTTGCTGTTCCCCTAGTTATTCCATCTAAGACTGTAAATTTTCAGTCAATTCAGTTAAATTCTGTTCCTGATAAGCTTATCATTTGTTGCCGTAAAGTTCAAGCAACTCAAACCGCATTTGATAGTGATAGTTTCTTACCTATTGAAAAAATTAGTATTAATTTCAACAACAAAGCTGGTCTTTTGTCGTCAGCAACCCAATATGATCTCTGGCGTATGAGTGTTGAATCTGGTAGCAACCAAACATGGGCGGAATTTAGTGGTTTTGCTAATGTCGGTTCAAATGTTCCCGTTGCTAATGCTGGTGCTTCTGGTATTAAGAGACTTTCAACATGTGGTTCTGTTCTTTGTTTAGAGATGGGACGCCATGTAGAACTAGACGATGTATATGCCCCAGGCTCAATCGGGGCATTTCAACTTCAATTTCAAACTACATTCCAAAATAATACTCCTAACGCAATTGCGGCAAACGCTTATGAGATCGTGCTTATTACCATGAATAGCGGGGTCTTCACAATTGAACGGGGAACTTCACAAACCTATACAGCTATTCTTTCCCGTGCGGATGTTCTTTCAGTTTCATCTCAACCTTCCTATTCAAAATCATCTGTTGCTCGTCTTGTTGGTGGTAGTTGGGAAGATTCATTTAAATCCCTATGTGATTCAATTGCTCCTTATGCTGGTAAAGCTGAAAAAGTTAAGGATCTAATTGGTCTAGGTGCTTCTGGTGGTGGGATGAGTGGAGGCGGTGTATCTGGTGGCGGTCTTTCTGGTGGTCGTATGAAAAAGCATCTTGCTATGTAAATAATAAATATAATAGGCATAATTCTAAGGTGTTAAATCGGTATAGAATTTGTAAGTCCTTTTTTGGGGTTTTTTAATAGTTTCTCCCCTACCTCCATGTGTTTTAAACAATTTTAAAAAACTCACCATATTTTTATAAAATCTCTTTTGGAGATCTTATAAAACTATTTTATCAAAAATCAAATGCTGGGAATAGATTTTGTGCTGTATCTTCATTTATAAATTCATGTATTAGTGGAGTATTACTTGAAGATGACATTAATTTTCTGTAAATTTGTCTTCTTGTATCACAAAAAGCATTCCTTGGAATCATTATTTTTCTTAGATTATCCCAATTATAATATTCTGCGTTTTCCAAATGTTTTCTTGTGATATAATATTGGTTTTCATCTCTTTCTGTCAATTCAAATTCAATTTTATTCAAGCGATATGATTTTGAATTTTTCTTTACAATTTGGTAAAATATCCTTTTGTTCCTATATGGTGATTGTTCCTCAAAAATATCCCCAACATATATATAAGCATATTGATCTTCAATTTCAAATGGATTTGGGTTGTATTCTTCAAAATATTTAAAATCATCTCCAACATATTTAATTTTAGTTTTTGCTTCTCTTTCTTTGAAACAATCACGACTTAAATTAATAAGTTGAAGATAAAGCCCCTCAGGGATTAATTCACTATTCTCAAAGAGAATCTCCGCTAGTTTTTCACTTGCCATTTTATAGTATATAGAATACTAATCTCTTTAAGTGATTTTTCTTAATATATAAGAACTAAACAAAATGTCAGTATATGTTAGATATATATATCACGATTCTTTTAAATACCGACGGGAAAAAACACGGGAAAAAACACGGGTCAAATAAGTAGGAACGGGTCAAATAGGTAGGCACGGGAAAGGCAACGGGACAATATACACACGGGCGACAAAATAAAATTCTTAATATAAATATACTAAAAAAAGGCACTTAAAGAGAACTTGCTTTATACTATTATAATGGCATACAACATGACAACCCCAAAACTTGACTATATTAAGGCACAAATTCAACATGAAAACTACCTTAATGAATTATTTATGGATGTTCTTAATAAGGATGATTCCATGACTGAATTGGAAAATCAAATCACATGTGTTTATTTGAATGATTATGAAAGTTGTGATCGTGAAATTTTAACTAAAAAAACTATTATTGAAAAAGTATTATATCTTGTAGATGAATGGAAGAGTATAGGATTAATTGAAGCATTCATTAATTGTGAATTATATGCTAATTATTTTAATTTTCATACAGAACTTAATGACGATGAATATAATACTCTGGCAATCAAGTATATTGTAAAAAACAATTTAGTATAATTTTATATAAATTTTCCATAGTAAATATTATTTTTATATAATATTATTTTCTAATATTATTATATAAAATGGCAAGTTATAGAAATCCCTATAATCAGGCAATAGCAAATCACCAAAAACGCTTAGATGTGGCTAATCTAAAAAATGATTATGCCGAATCATTACGATTACCTCTACATGGTGGCGGGATGAGTGGAGGAGATTTTTGGTCGGATTTTGCCGATGGTTTTATGAGTGTTTGGAATCCAATTATTGATACAGCTGGTAAAGTTGCCCCTTTTCTTCCTCTTCTTGGTTTAGGAGAAGGTGAAATGTTGAATGGTGGAGATATGTCTGTAAATGCTCCTTATGAAGGATATGTTTATGGCTCTGGAATGTCAGGTGGTGAAGATTATAAAAGAGTTGGTTTATCTTCAAGAGAACAAGCTGAAAGATCATTAGTAAATCAACCTTATCAAGGTGGAAATATTCCTAATAGTGGAATTCCTCCTTTTAATGAAATTACAAATTCAGGTATGAGTGGTGGAAGAGCAAGAGATAGACCGAAAGTAATTGTAAAACAAAATGATTATTGTTGTTTAAAAAATAGCTCACAAGCTATGCCTTGTAATGGAACACCTCTACCAAAATCTTATATGAATGATTATATGCGTAAAGGATCTAGATATAGACAAGGAAGACTAGGTAATGGTATGAGTGGTGGAGATGAAATTAGTGATACAAACCATCCAGTCATATTGAATCCTGAATTACAAGCAACCGCATTTTTAGGTGGTAGGAAACCTTCATCTGTATCAAAAAAAGAGAAAATTGGAATGGTTAAGCAAGTCATAGCAGACATGTTGAAAGAAGGTAAAGGTATGAGTGGAGGAGACTTTTTAAGTGATCTTGGAAATACATTATCATCTGTTGCCCCTTTTCTTCCACTTCTTGGACTTGGTGAAAGTGGTGGAGATTATTATTCAGGTATGGGTTATTCAGGTGGTGCTATGACATTAGAACAAAATATGAATATGGCGGATGCTATGGGCGATATTTTTTCAGGTATGGGTCTTAGTGGTGGAAAAAAACTGAGGAAGGCTATGCTTTATAAAGCACTCAAAAATCTACATGGACGAGGTCTAAGTGGTGGTGATTTTGATTGGTCTTCTTTACTATCATTTGCCCCTCTTCTTCTTGGTCTTGGTATGTCTGGCGGTCAAATGGATATGAGTGAAATTGAAGATCTTGCCCCTCTTGTATTAGGTCTTGGTATGAGTGGAGGAGATTTTTGGGATGATTTAAGTAAAGGTTTTAGCGATGCTTGGAATTGGATTACTGATACAGCAATTCCCGCAATAAATCCTGTAATTGATACTGCTGGAAAAATTGCGGATGTTGCTGGGAAACTTTCAGGTAAAAAAGAAGGGAAAGGTCTAAGTGGTGGTCGTGATCGTGCTATGACTACTAACGGCGATTTTTACAGCGATGTTGATTTAACTGGTATGGGTTATTCAGGTGGAAATAAAGCAAGTGATACAAGAATGAAAAGTGGTAATATTCAACTTTATAAAGGTGGTGGAGCAAGTGGTGGCGACTTTTTAGGTGATCTTGGAAATACATTATCATCTGTTGCCCCTTTTCTTCCTCTTCTTGGACTTGGTGAAAGTGGCGGAATGGCAAGAAAAGTTGGAGGTAAAAAAGGTTTAAATAAACAACAGCGTCTAGCACAAAAAATAGCACATCTTCAAGGAAGAGGTTTAGAACCAACAGGAGATATTGAAAAAGCCGATGCTTTGGTTGGTTTAATGGCAAGAGCAAATCCAGAAGTAAATAAGGTTATTGGTGATATTCAAGCTTCAAGTGAAAAAGACCCTGAACCTCCACATGCCAAAGGTTTAGGTGCTTCTGGTGGTAAAAAGGAATCTAAATGGATTGCTCATGTAAAAGCATACGCAAAACAACATGGAATAAAATATGGTGAAGCACTTAAAAAAGCAAAAGCAACTTATAGAGGTTAAATTTTGGTGGGGTAAAATTAGTTTGGTGGGGTAAAATAATGGAATCTCCTATAAAAGCGGAATATATTTACTTTTACATGACTTTTGATTTTTTGACCCACTAGATTTTATTTGACCCACTAGAATATATTTAGTATAAATTTTATATTAATTAAAAATTTTTTTCTAATTAATATAATATAATGGATAGATTACAAGCCCTTCTAAATGGTAGAAAACCACATGTGAGAGATCCTATTACAAAGGAAAAGGTAAATCACGCAACCGAAAGAGCTAGGTTAAATAACGCTGATAGATATTTCAATCAAAAAGTTTATGATAATGAATTGAAACAAGCAAATTTATATAATCAAACTTCTATGCCTTCCACAGCCAAAGATGTTGGAGTAGGATTTAAAATAAATGTTTATGTGATTAGATTGACTCAACTTTTGGGACAAAAACAAGAATTAAATACTATGCTTCTAAACTTTTTTACTGCTGGTGTATCTCTTTCAAAATTACGAGGGACAACACGGGAAGCACAAACGGCAACTGATTTTTTCAAGAAAGGCGAGATCCTAGCAACTTATAATGAATTAATGACATATATTAAAACTTTCGGGCAGGAAATTATTAACGACCAATCATTTCAATCACAAATGTTTAACTCTTCATTCAATCCTCTAACACAATTAATGACAGAAACAGCAAACCTTTACCCAGCATTTTTTGATTTAATGAAACCTCCAACTAATGTAGGACAACCTACCGAAAATGAGAGTGAAAGAAAAATTTATGAAACAGCAAGAGAACAAAGTATAGGTTGTTATTCCCTTTTTCAAACCATGAGTGAATTTATAAATAATATGATCTTTCGTCCTATTAAAAAGGAGGATGTTGAATTATATATTAAAGATAATGCTGTCAAAAATATTTTTCAAAGAAATTCATTAGCTCCACCTGCTGAAATTCCAATTCCACTACCTCTTCAACCACAACAACCAGAACAACAACCACAACCACAACAACCAGCACCAGTATATTTTCAAATGACACCAGATAATATAAGAGCTGTGATAGAAGCATATTCAGCCCAATTAAATCCTCCAAGATATTTATTCAATAGTAGTAGCGTTACTTCTCCCAATACAGATATAGATGGTGTATATCAATCCATACCAGATAAAAACCCAGATACACCAGAAGAAGCATTTAAAACCAGAATTGAAAGAGGAATAACAACAATTAGACAAGAAGTAAAAGGTAATCATCCAGAATTTTCAAAAATAGCAGTTCAATCACCTTCTAATATGGCACAAGCAGCTAGATTATATGCCGAAGATTTTGGAATACAACAACAACCAGCACCACAACCAGCACCACAACCGCAACCACCAGCACCACAACCGCAACCACCAGCACCACAACCGCAACCACCAGCACCACAACCAGCACCAGCGGGACAAACTTTAAGAAGTATTGCCGAACAAGAAGCACAACAAACAGGAGAACCTCTTACAAATACACCAGATGTAGCTACTGCTATGGATCTACCTGCTCTTTCTCAGTTTCTGGGATTTAATCAAATGGACGCCCAAGATTTTAGAGCTGTTGTAAGAGATATTATACCAGTTATTAGACAACTGGAAACAGCAAGAGGAAGTATTTTTAGGGCAAAAGTAGCCGCAGATGTAAATGCTGTTTTACAAGCAATACCAGCACAAACACAATTAAATTTTGATAGATTATTTCCCGACGCAGCAGATCAAAGAAAAATTATTAGAGATGTTATAAATGGTATGCGGGATGTTAGAATAAATTTTAGAGATATAAAGGCACAAGATGATAATAGACCAGATTTTACACAAAATAACGATGAAAGAACCTTATATGGTTTGGGACATATTGAAAGAAATAATAATCTTGCTATGAATGCTGTTTTTGATTTTGAAAATATGGCAAGACGAAAAGCACAACATACAGATATTCCTACAATAACTGAAATTACACCACAGATGAAAGGATATGAAGAACAATTATCACAATTAATTACTAAATTAAACCTTGATAGAAGACTTGAACCTTCTACATGGGGAAAGGGTAAAACTGAATACAGACAGGGTATAGTTAAACGGGCAATAGATATGCCTAATATTATGGAATATGACCCCAAAGCGGAAGCATTAAAGAGAGGTAAGATCATGAGTGGAGGTTGTGATACAACTGGTTCTATGCGTGGCGGAATGGATAATGTTGAATGGAATTATGCTGGATATGGTGAAGTAGAAGATGAAGAAAACACACCATTTAAAAGAATGATAATTGGAATGCCTAATCCATTTGCTCCAAAGATTCCAGTAAGTGGCGGTAATTTCATGCCTTATGATAGTAGATTTAGCGATGAAGAAGATGACGATTATTACAACGAGGTAATATCTGGTGAAGGAAACCATTATACAGACTTGGAGAAGCCTATTGACCTTGACACACAAGCAGACCAAATAAGAAAGAATAATGAAAACTATAAGGTCATGACGGGTAAAATGAAATCAGTAAAATATAAGAATTAAAATTTTAAATAAATATCTATATTATATATAATACTATAATATGGATATTACCGAAACAAAGAGAGGAATAGATAGAGCAATTGCCACATGGGTAGATGCTTTAAAATTTAACAATAGTCCTGTCGTTCAATTAGGCACATCTTCATTTAAAGCACAGCAATATTTTAGCGATTATGATTTATTCAGTCCTGTAAATAATAGAAATATAAGTCCTGAAAACTCTTGTAAAGAAATTAATAAAATATTACGAAAACTAAGATCTATTGAAAATATTTGGTTTATTGAATTAAAAATACAAAATAAAGATGGTTCAAAAGAAAAATTTTATGAACCAGATGTGAATTGTGATAAGTTTGTCAAGTCAGTTAAAGAATTGGATTATTTAAAAATGGATTTTGTTGTATTTCTAAAAGAAACCCAAAAACTCACAGAATTATCTATTATTTATTCATTTAGTGATATGCCGCCCAAAGAAGATCTTATGAAAGCAATTAAAGCAGATTATGATTATTACAAAGGGGAAGGTAATATTTATAAAGCTTTAAAAAGGGCTTTTTCAATTTATAGATTAAGAGGCGATAAAGAAAAAATGGTTGAAATTAGTAGCATATTTAATTCACCAACTGGATTATTATATACAATTAGTAGTAATTTAAAAGCAATAAAATTAATTCTTGACGGGCAAGTTTCGGGTGGAAATATAGAAAATAAAGTTAGAGTAAATTTACAAGATATTTCAAATGATATTGAAATGCCATTAAAAACAGAGAAAGATATTGATAAAGCAATCAAAGAATGTGATAATCTAATAACAAAACAAACGAAAGAATGGTTGAAATCACATAAATCTGTATTACTATAAAAAAAATCTAATTATATATTATATACATTTAATATGAATGAATTTAATTTAGTCAAAGAAGGAAGACCTTTGTGTAAAGTAATAGATGGTAAATTAAATGGAACAATCATTAGTGTTGCTCCAAAAGGTGAAGTTAATAGAAATACATTCCCAGTCATAAGACTTCCAGAAGAAAGTAAATTTTCACTTATACCTGATTATAAAAAAGAGCGTGATATTATTTACATTACAGGAGCAAGTGGTTCAGGGAAAACAACTTTTACAGCAAATTATATAAAAGAGTATAAAAAAACTTATAAAAAAAATGAAATATATGTTTTTTCAGCACTTAAAGAAGATGAAAAACTTGACAAGCTTGATATAAAAAGAATTAAGATAGATAAAAACCTAATTGAAGATCCCCTAACAATTGAAGATTTTAAAAATAGTTTGGTAATTTTTGACGATATAGATGTCATTAGTGATAAGAAGTTAAGAGAAGCAGTCTATAAAATATTAAACTCTATTTTAGAGACTGGAAGACATACGAAAACAAGTTGCGTAAATACAAATCATTTACCTACTGCGAAAAATGAAACAAGAAGGGTTTTGAATGAAGCCCACATGATAGTATATTTTCCACATTCTGGAAGTGTTAGAGGTATTAATTATTTATTAACTGATTATGTAGGATTAACAAAGGAAGATATACAACTGATAAAAGGTATGAAATCCCGTTGGGCTTGTATTTTTAAAAATTATCCACAAATTGCTATGACTGAGCGTTGTATGTGGTTTGTTGGTGAAGATGAATAATTACATTTCTATACCAATATCTTCATTTTCTTTTGGTTCTTTCCATCCCATTCCATGTAGTTTTGGTTTTGGTTTTGGATCTATTATATAATATTCACCATTTCCACCTTCTAATACATCTTTAATTACTGTTTCTTTTATTTTATCTTCTTCAACAGAATTATTAATTTTTACATGTGTTAATCCATTAGTTATTGGTGGCTTACTAACATTATTTTCATTTTTATACATATTATTATACTTATCAATTATATCAGTATCAATAATTGGGGATATATCAAACAAATTTTTTAAATCTGTTTTAATTAATGAAAGCATATCTTTTGGATTTTGTCTTTGATCTCTTTGGAGTGATAATTCTATCTGTATTTTTTTTGATATTTGAGAAAAAGTTAAACCACAGATTCTATGTCCTTCTGCTCTCTTTTGTAATTGAAAATAAGAATCAATAGATTTAATAACAGATACAAATATAGAACCTGTTGAAAGTATGATAAACATATCGCTATTTTGTATATTCATTCCTGTAAGTAATCCAATCACACTTGAAAGCACTATGACGGGAATATTTATGATATTACTTCTAAACTGGTATTTCTCATGTGAAAGATTATGTAAAATAGAGTATGATTCTGCTTGTTCCGCTTGTTCTTTGAGTAATAATTCTAAATCGTGATTATAATTAATGTCTTTAATCATTTTATATATATATATAATATAGATAAAATGTTTAGTAATCAACTTAAAGAATTGAATATTCCAGTAAAAACATATTTAAACATAGCAAAACAGAGAGCAAATAAATCTGGATACAATCCAAAACTACTTACAATCAGCAATAATCCAGAATATAAATTAAATTACGATGGAACAGATTTCGGTAGAACTGGGTATGGAGACTTTATAATTTGGAGCATTTTAGAAGATCGTGGATTAGTAGAAAAAGGTTATGCTGATAAAAAAAGGAATGTATTTCAAGCATCTCATAGTAAAATAAAAGGAGATTGGAAGAAAAATCCTAAATCGCCTAATAATCTAGCATTAAAAATAAATTGGTAAATTAAGATGTTCCAAAAGGAAGAGTTTTTAAATCTCCTTCATCTTTATCTACCTTTCTATCAATTATTGAATTTTGTTCTAATGCTCTTTTTCTTATAATTTCCCCTAGTGAATCAACTTGTTCGGTAGGAGTTTCTGGTTCTGGTTTTGTTTTCTTCCAATTTGTGGTTCTTTTAAACCATTCACTTATATAGTAAAACATTTATTGTATATAATATATAATTAGAAAAAATATTATATAAATAATCCTAAATTATAATTCCTTGTTCTTCTAACTCTTCTATAAGGTCTTGATTATTTTCTAAATGTGTTATAAAGTCTTGATTTAATAATTGTGCTATTTCTTGAATCATTTTAGTCTCTAAAAATGGAATATATGAATATTCATCTTGAATATGGTGAATTAAAATATGTCTTTTTCTATAAATCATATTGTGGAATGCTTTAACACTTTTTTCTGGGTCAAATGTATTATATTTTACTTTTTTAAAAGAGATTCATGAATATATACTAATTGATTACCAAAGGTGTTGTCGTCATCGTTGATATAATCATGTAGTTTTTCAACGATGAAATCTTTTTGTAATTGGGTGAGATTGTGAAGCTTTCTTGGTGCCATTATATTAATATATATAGTATTTATCTCTTTAAGTGCCTTTTTTTTAGTATTTTTATAATAAATAAAAATATTAAAATTAGATTTTGGTGGGGGAGATTTTTAAATAGTGGGTCTATTTGCGTAAGTCTGTATAGTAAATATGGTATTCTATGGTTTTATAGGACTTTTAGTTTTTTGACCCACTAAAATAAAAATTGCCTCACTAAAATAAAAATTAATATTTTTTTTAATATTTAAATAATAATGAAAATGATTTAAAGATTTATTTATTTATTATATTAATACTAAGAAAAATGAGTTTAGAAGAATTAAACAATTTAATTTTTGAAAATTCAAACAACATGAATGAGGGCATTTATCTTCAGTTAATGAATGCTACTAAAAATATGTTTCAAAAAGAAAAAATACAACATGAAAATTTAAGAATAGAAGAAAAACAAAGAGAAAATGAAATTAAACAAAAAGAAGAAGAAATTAAACAATTAAAAAATGAACTTAAAAAAACACATTTAGAATTATCAAACTTTAAAAAGAATGAGCCTAAAGAGCATAGAAAATATTTATTAAATAAAATTGAAAAACACGATAATGAAACCATTACATTATTTTATAATGATATGTCAGTTATGAAAATTAAGTTTTTTGATTATATTAAAGTTATGGATTTTGGCAGAGATGAAATTTATTATTGTTTAAAAAATATCACTAATACACAGTGTCAATTTAAAAAATATCACTTTAAATATGTTTGGGTTGAAGACAATCATAAATGTATTGAAGAAACAATAACAATTAAATTTAATGTTAATCAAAAACATAAAAATATAATATTTTATGGTTCTTTAGACCCTAAAGAAGCTTATGATATGTATTCTGCTATAGATGAAATTTCTATGAAAGATGAAGAATAAATAAAATCATATATTTATAAATTTATAAATTTATTTTATTAAAAAATTAATAAAATAAATTAATTTAATTACATTTAAAAGTCAATTTTTGTAGTAATGTAAAACTTAAATTTGGATTAGGACATAAAATAGGAAGTATCTTTTTGCCTAAATTAATAATACCTTTAATAGGGGGACGAGGTAAAGGACGAGGCATATTATATATTTATATTAGAAAAAATTTATCTTAGATCAACTAAATTGGAAACTATTTCATCGTAATTTAAACCTGTTGCTTTTTTTACTTCTACCAACATTTCATTAAATTCTTCAAGTGTTGTATTATGTCTAACTAATTCACCAGCCCTTAGTGTATCATATGCTCCACATGTGGCAACTTTGGATTGTTTAGATTGGTATTGAACTGGATTGTATATTACTCTAAATTTTGATTTATCTAATAACATACTTAAATATGGTTTATCTTGTCCCAATTCAACCCTTTTACCTATCGGCGTCCATGTAAGCGGTTCGTCAATCTTAGATCCATAGGAACAAAAAAACTCAATCGTATCAATTCCGTTGTCTTTATATCGTGAAACTAAGACCCAGTGCCCGACATTAAGCGACCTTTCATATAATAGAAAAAAGAATGTTTTAGATCGTGGAAGTAGTTGCGTGATATTACTATAATTTTGTAATTCACTATATTTTAAAATTTTAGCATTTGGAAAATATTTTTTTATATCATCGTCTCCCATAGGCTCTTCTACAATTTCAGCAATTTCTGGGTTATTTTCACCATAAGCTTTTTTTACTTTTACTTTTTCTACTTCTGTAAGTTCTTTTTCTCCTGTTGCGTATTTGTCCTTAGCATATAAAGCACCGCCTTTTTTTACAAATGGTTTAAGGTTTTTTTTACCTTTTATTTTTTGCTTTTCTTTAATTTGTGATCGTAGATTTTCTGGGTCTATTTCTTGGGGAGTTAATGGTGTATCTTTTGTAATCCGTTTAGTAGGTCTAAAAACGGGATATTCTTTATTTCCGTAATCCTTCCAATCCTCTTTAAACCATCTCTGTAATTTTCGTTCTCCTTGATCTTTGAACCTTCCACCAAGTTCCTTGTATTTCTTGATTACCGCTCCTGAACGATAAGCACTTGGTTTTTTATATCTTGGATATACTATTTCTTTTGCCTTTTCATATTTTGCTTTATCAATTGGAATTGCTCCACCAAATAATTTATTTCCCAACCATCCCAGACCTTGATTAAATAACGATTGTGTTATACTATTATCTGGATTTTGTAGAATACTTCTTGGCGTGAATGCGTCTAATAAAGCGTTTCCACCTGTTTTTCCATCTTTACAAATTTTACAAGCCTCTTCTACTTTCCGCTTTTCTTCTTTTGCTTCTTCTGTTCCAAAATTATCAATATAAAAGTCTTTACCTTCTTTATATAAATCACTACCTTCTTTTAATAAATCAAAAAAATTAATATCTCCACCTTGTAAATCATCTTGTAAATAGTCTATATCATCTGGACTTTTTAAATCTAAATCTACAAAGTCTTCATCGTCAAAGTAATCTCCACCAGTAAATGAAGGTATTTTTTCTTTTGGAACAAGTTTCATGCCGAAATTATCAGTTTTATCTTTCAATTTTATAGATGGTTTCATTTTATATTCAATATCTTTAAAACCTGAATAATCTACCAAATGGTGAGTTCTACCGAATCTGTGATATACTTTAACAATATCTGGATGTTGTTTTCTCAAATGTTCTACTTTTGCTTTCATAGCCTTTTCATATTCACCTGAATATATTGTATCTGTATTACCTCCCTTTGTAGTCATGGTTGCTAGTTTTCCAGCAAGTAAAGCATTAAACAGACATGTAGCATAACCTTTTTTAAGAACCCTGATACTTAAATCAACATCTTCGTTATATCTTCCACGCCATTTTTCTTGTAAAATATCTTTGAGATCATTACAAATTAAAATACTACTATAAATTCGTGTATTTTTAGTAATTGGTCTTAAAAATGTAGCAACTCCAAACATGGCGTAATTATGACCCGCCATTTTAATATTTTCAAATCTATCTACATAATCTTCAATAACCTTAAATGCTACACCACCTTTGACAAGTGTTCTTTGATTATTATTTAACCTATAATATCCTTTGATATTATCATCTAAGATCCAGTGCCATTTTGCCCCAATACTAACGCTATGATTCCAAACAAAATTCCTTGCTGGAATTCCACCCTGATTTAATCCAAGATATTCCTTTGGAAGTATTAATATTTTACTTTCTGGAATACCTGAATCAATATAATTTTGTTTTTCTTGTGGTTCAACAACAATTTTATATGGAATATCAGCCCAGTCCAAATAACGACTTGTATGTCTTTTTTCCCATCTTCCTTTTGAAATGATATAAATTGGATATTTTGTTTTATTATATTTTGGTTCTGTTATATACATTTTAGTTAAAGATTGTTCTGTCAAATCTTCTGGAAATTGTGGAAACCATGCGTAAGTTGAAGAAGGTGTTATTCCAACGCCGAATATGTTAGATAGTTTTTCATTAAGTGATTTATTTTGTTTATCATAAAAAAGTAAAAATGAATATCTATCTAGTTGTTTAACATTCACTTTATATTCAGGCATTTCATACCAATAACAACCTTGTAATAAACTATCTTGTTCTGCTAGTTTTTTATTTGGTCTTTTATAACTAAGATTTTTAAAAGGTTTTGCTCCAAAAATACCTTTTAATTTGGAAACAACTTGATTCATATGTTCTTCTGTATTTGTATGAATTGTTAGTCCCTTTTTAGAATCACTTATACGAACCTCCTGATCTTGTGCCATACCACCTGACAAGCCTATTGCTTTTCTTTGTTTTATCGCCCTTGATAATGGTATTGGTTCTTTACTAAAACATTTTTTAGTCCCCTTCTTACATACTTTGAATCCATCTTCAAATTTTCTAATATCATATGGCATATTATTATATTATAATGAGATAAAATAATATAATAAATCTTATATTTTTATTATTACATTAGGCGGAAGCATAAATATATTCTTTTTGTTGTGCGGTGCTAGGTCCCATAGCTGAGGCATCCGTTTCTTGTTCTTTTATAGTGTCGCCATATTTACTAGTTAAATAAATGTGTCTTAATTTACTACTAGCAATTCCCTTGCCTAAAATACTATTCAATATTCTTGTTATTGAATTCATTTGAGAAACACCTTCTCCATCCCGATATACTAAAAATTTTACTTCATTTACGCCTTTGGGTAATTTACCATTTTTTAGTAATGGATGAAATTTCAAATAGATTCTTAAAACACTTGCCATTTCTGGGGAAACTGCTTCTACTTGTTGATTATATTTCTTTGCTGTTTTATATTGATTAAAAATAAATTCCGCTGTGCTTCTACTTAAATAATTTTTATCATTACTAAGATCATTTTTGTATTTTTCAACTATATACATTTCCAAATAATCGCCGTTTCTTCTTGGTGGTTGTAATGTATAAAGTGAAAGAACAACATATTTAAGTAGTGTTTCGTATTCTAGTGGTGTTGTGGTTTTATTGTCTTTAAATCCATCTACTTCCTTTTTAAGTTCTTGCTCTTTTTCTTTTATAAATTTCCATTCAGGTAATTCATCTGCTGTATGAACTATTTTTTTGACCTCTTCATTCATATTCAACATGAGATCATAATATTTTCCATATAGTTTTTTTATTTTTGGGTTATTATCTGTATTTAAAGCACTAACAATTGAAATAAGAAAATTTCGTTTTGTTGTAGGTTTATATTTTACAAGTTTTTCAACTATTTTTTCGGGTTTTTCAAGGAATTTAAAACTGGTAATTTCCTGCCCGTCGTTTAGTTTTCTAAGATTATTCATGTAAAGATGGATTGAGGTGTCGCTGATATTTCTTTCCTTAAATTTTTGTTCTAAATCATTCTCAAAAGATGACATTTTCTATTATATAATTATAATAGAAAAAATTTTCTATATATTTTTTCATTAAATAATCTTAGTTAATTTTTCAATTGGAATATACCAATATAATTTATTTTTATTATTCTGTGAATTATCTGTTCTACTAAATGTTCCTGATCTAAATGTTTTAAATAATTCTGGTTCATAATAAATATAATATAATCCATTTGTAAAATTAAAAAGAAAAACATAATTTGTTCCACTTTTTACTTTATCACATGGAATTATTGTTGTTGGGTATGTTTCATAATTGTTTCTTCTACTTTTTAATTCATATTTATATTTTTCCCCTAAATAATCCTTTGTATCAAATCGTTCCTCTGTTTGAATTATATTATCGTTAAAATATGAATTCATTTTTTCAAGGATCTCATTTTCCTTGCTTCTTCCATATGAATAGTCTTTTTCCATAATGTTCTTTAATTCACCAACTAACATTTTAGTATATATATAATAAGTAGATATTTTTATATTGGTTTTAAACTAATTATTTAAAAAATATATTATTCTTTAAATAATCTATATATAAAATTAGAATTTATCAAGGTCGCTTATTTCATTTGTCAATTCAGGTTCTTTGTGTTTGTATCCTTGAATCACACTATAACCTGAATATGTATGAACTTCAATATCATTAAAAGTCAAAGCATTTCTTAATTTCTTTGCTGTAATTTGTTCGTGTTTTTGTTTTCCTTCATTATATTCATTAAGCAATACAGATGTTTTAATTCTACATTTTGATTCATCTTGTTCTTCTTTTGATAATTTTTTCCATTCTTCTTTGGAAGGCATAATCATCTTTTGATATGTTGAATCAAACCAAAATTTGAAGGCATTATTCTCTTCAACATATTCATTTGTTGATTGCTTACAAAGATCACTCAAACAAAATTTACTACTTTCAATATCTTTATTCTCATGTGCTATTTCAAACATGTATAGCATAAATTCATTTATATATTTCTGTGTTCCTACAATATCTTTCAATTTGTTATTTACTGGATGTTGGTGTTCGTCTGTTGGGTCAGGATTAGTCAAAAACCTTTCTGTAAATGGAATACATTTCAATCTTTCAACGATTGCTTTGTCAAGTTTGTTTAATGTTGGTTTGTTATTACATTGGAGGAATACAGAAAATGTATTTTCAAAGGTTTTATTTTTTTCATATAATCCTCTACTAGTAATTTTATCTCTACCTGTTATACCTTTGACAAATTCAACATTTAAACAACAATTTTCAGCACCATTATCTGGTTCGCTTACACTCAAATAACGAATTCCATTACATTCACTAAGTGTTGGATTTGGAACTCCTGCCCTAATAATAGTTGTAAGAAATGTTGGTTCTGCTGTATAATGATATTTTCCAAGAGCAACTTTGATTAGCTTATCAAGAACACCCTTTCCATTTCTGCCCTTACCTGTGAGAACATAAAAGTTTTCAAAGCGGTTTGAAAAAAATGATAATGCTGTTGCTTTCAAGTAATATTCTCTTGTATCTTTATCTGGAAATATTCCTTCAATAATTTTGATTAGTTCATCTCTTGTTTCTTTGTCTTTTTTGGTATTAATATCATAACCGCATGTTCTACATATATAATCATTTGGTTTTATATTCCTGAATTCATTTTTTTCAATATCATATAACATATTGTTAAACGCTATAATATTTGTATTCCTGTCAATCATTTCCTCAATCTTGTCATTATAATAAAGATCAGGTAAAAAATCAATAACACCTTTACAAAAAGAAGATTGACCTAATTTAGAGTATATTTTCATTATACATTCATTTTTTTCTTTGAATTCTTTATCGTCAGGGTTTAGTAATTTTCTTTGTTCGTTGAAATATTCACGAAGAGTAAATCCAATATTATTGATTAGTGAGGTAGGCTTTTCATCGCCTGTATTTACAAGAATATTTGAGGGTCTGTATTCCCACCATTTAGAAACTTTTGAATAAGCATATTTTGTAGGTTGTAGATTATAGTATAGAATAGCAAGATCTAAATTATTTACATTATTTTCAATCATTAAATAAAAATCACTCCTTTTGTATTGTAGTTCATTAAATTTTTCTTTATCAACCTGCTTTAACCATTCCCATAATGTAGCTTGTGTCAAACCTGATTTTTTGTATATTCCATCCCATATTCTTTTGTTGTTTGCCTCATGGTATTTATCACCACCATATTTTTTAGAGTATTCGTCAAATATTGTGTAATCCCATCCTTCATTTTTCCATATAAAATTAATATTAATCCAATCAGGAGTATTATACCATTTGTTATGAGGGATTTTATCACACACTTCTCGCAATATTTCATTAAAATTTGTTGTTGTAATTTTTACTGGTTGTTGTATTGTGTTAGTGTTTGAAACTTGCTGAACTTCTACAATTGGAACTGTTGGTTGTATCATTTCGCAATCAGTCGTATTTTGTATAACATTTTCACTAATATCGCCTTTGATAATTTTGCTTATTCTTGTTTTATCTTGCCAGTTCTTGTAAGCATTAGGACATCTCATTTTGTGTAATTTATTTTCATGAGGATAAACACTTGTATCAATATTTATTTGATTTGGTGCTTGACAACTTGTAATTGGAATTATTCCATGTAATAATGCTTGAAGTCTTGGTAATTCATCTTTAATAATCCATTCTTTCATAGTCGCAACATCGCAGGTCATTTTCTTATATAAAATAAGAAAAGATATTTTATTTTTGGTTTGTATATTAGTTTCTTTTGTTTCCTTGTTATAAGTATATATTTTTGCTTGATATTTACTACTGGTTCTAATACCACATAATGATTCATAAGACATAAGCTTATCTTGAATTTTTTTATTGAGATCGTAAAAATCACTTTCATTTATGTCAAGCATTTCACCATCTACATCTATAAAAACCCTTTGAGGATGATTGTGCCTTACTATTTCAAAATAGTTATTGATAGATTGTAAATCTCCACATGTGATTCGCTCATGTTTGCTTTCGTCTGTGATTTTAGAGGCTATGCTCTTAATCGCAAGAATGGTAGGGGAAGGAATATTCGCCATTATATATATTAGTATATAAAATAATTCTTTTAAGTGATTTTTTAATAAATAAAATATTAATTAAAAAATAAATCTATATATTTTTTTCCTAAATAATCTAAAATTCATTCCCCTAAACTTCCATTAATCAAAATTTGAGGATCTTTAACTTCTTCGCCTATAATTAATTTTTTTGGTTTTGTTCCATTACACATATGGACTTCGTCATCTTGAAATATTCCATTACAATCTTTACACATGTGGTTTTCATCTAAATAAACAATAGTTCCTGATATTTGTGTATCTAATGTTGGAGGATTCATTTTTTTCTCTTTTTGGTTCTCTAAATACTTAATTGCTCTCATGTGAATATCGCTGTGAGTGTGGTGTGATTTATTATAATATGTATAAACTCCAAAACAAATAGGACATTCAAAGCGTTCTTTTTCTTTATTCTTGTCATACATTTTTTTATTATATTCCCTGATCTTTTCAGGAGGATATTTATAGACTTTCTTTACTTTGGGGACGGGTTGGGAAACGGGACTAGAAACTTCGGCAGACATTTATTATATTAATATATAATAAGAAATTATTTTTAAGTCATTTTATAATAAATATTTCTATATATTTTAATTTCTAATCCAACCTAAATGTTCCCGTTCCTATCGCTAAATTTATAACGCTTTTATTATCGTAGCAATAGTTGCTGTTGGGTTTGCTCCTAATCTAGCAATTCTATTACGAGTATATGTAGTAGTAGTTCCAGTAGCAGTAAAAGTAGTAAAAGCACCACCTACAATTGCTTTTCCGTCAGCTTGAATAGCGATACTAAGGCAGTAGCCGTTGGTGGGATTTGGGTTGTAAATAGTATCCAAACTTCCATCTGTATTTAATCTAGCAATTCTAGGACGAGAAGTTCCGCCCATAGTGGTAAAAAGACCACCTACAATTGCTTTTCCGTCGGATTGAATAGCTATCGCAAAAACATTACCACCATCAGCATTTGGGTTGTAAGTAGTATCCAAACTTCCATCTGTATTTAATCTAGCAACTCTATTACGAGCAGTTCCGCCCATAGTGAGATATTCACCAACTACAATTGCTTTTCCGTCGGATTGAATAGCAACTCC
>Ga0172372_10002667_pt1 | contig 26869 bp, 20 predicted proteins | sample LakKiv5m_2_FD_114544 | JGI IMG/M metagenome (GOLD analysis project Ga0172372, IMG submission 114544) | Freshwater microbial communities from Kabuno Bay, South-Kivu, Congo - kab_092012_9.5m | ecosystem: Environmental > Aquatic > Freshwater > Lake | place: Democratic Republic of the Congo...
CGGGCTACGGCGTGAATGTCGGCTTCCCGGGCCTGTGGATTGGCTTGGGCGATGTCGTAGGCATCGATGAGGATGCTGAACACTTCGATGCCCGCAGCGGCGGCGGCTTGCCGGAGCTGGGCCACGTAGGTTGGGCTGGTGTCCGGGAAATGAAAGTGGCAAATCTCCACCGTCTGGATGCCGGCCTGTTTGACACGTGCTGGCATGTCGAACAATGCCAAGGAGCCATCGTGCAAGTACGGATGAATGCTCCAAGTGGTCAATGAAATACGTTGCATGATTAGATTATTTCCAAGTAGTCCCGATCGGGCAGAGCGGGGAAGGGTGCGGTGGGCAGGGTTTGATACCAGAATGCGACCGAGGCGATGTCGTCTTGGAGGGGCAGGTAGCGTCCGTCTTGGCGCCAACCGAGTGCCTGAATGGTCACGCGCAAATCACTTTGGAAGCGAATGGGGTCCATGATGTGCCAACGATACATGCCGAAGCGAGTCTGGGATTGATAGGTGCCGTCGGGCCGGAGCACTTGTGACAGGCCCGCATACGGCGTGGTGAACTCGCGGTAGCCGCCATTGGCAGGCCCGAGATCGAAGTTGTAGGAGCCACAGAAGTAATCTTCGGTGCCAGTACCGCAGATGGTGGGGAACTGGCTGTCACCATCCATGAAAAACTTGATTTCACCCTCGCCCCACCACCCACAGTTGTTGACTCCCCACGCCATGTACGTGCCGACGTAATGACCACGCCCCACCACGCCGTCGAGAATGGTGTGGTCGGTCATGTAGGGGAGCGGGTTGCTCCGGCGGAACTGTGCGTGGAAGTAAGCACAGTCGGCTGGGACCTCCGTCAGCGTGTAGTTGATCTGGTAGTAGAGGGTGACCTCTTTGTCGGACAGGTTGGTGACCGTCATGCGGGCGCGCGACCGGAACGGCATCTCCCAGTAGCAGTTGAACGCACTCCCCGGGTTCACGCAGACCGCCAACGAGCTGACCTGTGCGTATTTGCCCCAGCCACACGCAAAAAAATCGCTCAACGGCGCTTCAACGGATGGGTTGGGCTGGTCGTCCCAGTACATGCGGATGACTTGCAACCGGAAATTGCCGGTGGGGGTCAACCAAATCTGCTGAATGGCGCCCATCCCCGCAATGTTGGCGATTTCGCGCGTTTCACCGGGAGCAATCCGGATAGAGGGCGAAATCTTCCACCCCTGGCCCATGCCACGTGCGTGAATGGCGCCCGTGCCCTCGGTGGCCATGCCGCCACCACCTTTGGCACCGTCGAAGTTTTCCGGACTGATTGAGCGTGATTGTGCGTCAGAAAGACGTGAAAGCGTGCCTAGATGCATGCCTAAACCGTTGAATCCGGCCATCTGATTCCTCCTTGAACCGTGTAGATGCTGTTGGTACGGTGCCTCCATCTTACCACCGTTTCGCCGGGTCGTGTATACCATCGCCGCCCGATTGACTCCCGCGATATTTCTGCTATACTCATGGATAGACCCCACCCCCCTGGGGGGAGGGGGTGGCAAGAGAGTGAGTAGCACATGGCAGAGCACAAACAGCAGTCATTACAGCGATTACGCACGATCGAGGGGCATGTCCGCGGGGTGCACCGCATGGTCGAAGAAGACGAGTACTGTATCAACATTTTGATGCAAATCAACGCCATCCAAAAGGCGCTCGACCAGGTGAGTCGCATCGTGCTGGATCAGCACTTACACGGATGTGTGATTACCGCCATCCAGAGTGATGATGCCCAAGAGCGTGAGCGGGTGATTGGTGAATTAATGCACGTCATGAACGAACAACGGAGGTAGGGAAATGAGCACGATCGAATTCGACGTTGCAGGTTTGAGCTGTGGTGGATGTGTCAACCGGGTGCGTACCGCACTGCAGGGAGTCGCTGGAGTCCAAGACGTGGTTGTCAGCGAGGACCGCACGCATGTGACGGTCGTCGGCGAAGCGCTTGAGCGCGCAGTGCTGGCGCAGATGGTTCGCGATACCGGCTATCAAGTGGTTGAGGCCAATCATATTTCATTGCAGGGAATGTAGGGGTAGTACACAGGGGGGCGTGCCATGGCAACGACCGATCAGAGCGTAGAGTTTGGTGTCACCGGGATGACGTGTGCGAGTTGTGTGATGCGTGTCGAAAAGGTCTTGCGCAAAGTGGAGGGAGTTGCCTCCGCGAGCGTGAACCTCGCAGACGAGCATGCCATGCTCGTGGTAGACGCACATGCGTTGCCAGCAGCGGTGGCCGCCGTCGAAAAGGCCGGCTACGGGGTCATCCACGAGCAGGTCTCGTTGCCGATTACCGGGATGACGTGTGCGAGTTGCTCTGCACGAGTAGAAAAAGCACTCCGCAAAGTGCCCGGTGTACTCAACGCACAGGTCAACTTGGCCGATGAACGTGCGGACGTTGACATTTTGCCGATGGTTGTTGATGTGGCGCGCCTTACTACCGCGGTCGAAAAGGCCGGCTACGGGGTCATCGCGAGTGCCACGGCCACCGATGCCGAAGACGTTGAAGCACAGGCACGTGCCCAAGAGCTGGCCATGCGGCGACGGCGTTTGTGGGTGGCCATGATATTTGCGGTGCCCTTGTTTGCACTGTCGATGAGCAAAGACTTCGGCTTGATTCCGGCGTGGCCCATCGGTGCCGCCGTGGCCATGGTCGCCGAGTATGGTCTCGAACACATGCACCACATGCCGGCTCAGACTGATGCGTGGAACTGGCTATTTTTGCTCTTGGCGATCCCGGTGCAGAGCTATGCGGCCCTTGATTTTTATCGGCATACGTGGGGCGCTCTCCGTGCACGTACCGCCAACATGGACACGTTAATCGTGCTGGGATCGAGCGCGGCTTTTTGGTATAGCACGTGGTTGATGGCAACGGGGCGGAGTGGTCATGTTTACTACGAAACCGCTGCGACCATTATTGCGCTGATTTTGGTGGGCAAATACCTCGAATCGCGCGCGCGGAGTCAAGCCAGTCAAGCGGTACGCGCGCTGGTCGGTCTCCAGCCCAAAGTCACCCGGCTGTTGCGTGGTGGCGATGCCGTGGAGGTGCCCACCAGCCAGGTGCGCCGTGGTGAAATCGCCATTGTGCGCCCAGGGGAGCGCATCCCCATCGACGGCATCATCGTTGCTGGTGAAACCACCATCGACGAAAGCATGATTACTGGTGAGAGCGTGCCCGTGCAACGGGGTGACCAGGCGCGTGTCATCGGCGCCTCGATCAACTTGACGGGCGAAATCCAGGTCCGCGCCACGGCCATTGGGCGTGACAGCGTGCTGGCACAGATGGTTCAGCTCGTGCGTCAGGCCCAAAACAGCCGGGCACCGGTGCAACAACTCGTTGACCAGATTTCGGCCGTTTTTGTGCCCATCATCATCGTGATTGCCGTGTTGACTTTCCTCGGCTGGTGGTTGCTAGGTGGTCAAACGGTGACCACTGCGCTCATGTTTGCGGTGGCTGTGCTGGTGATTGCGTGCCCATGTGCCTTGGGTCTGGCGACACCGACCGCCATCATGGTGGGCAGTGGGGTGGGCGCACGTCAAGGAGTGCTCATCAAAGGAGCCTCCGCATTGGAGCGTTTGGCACACGTAGCAGTGGTTGCGTTCGACAAAACGGGCACCCTGACCGTTGGCGCACCACAGCTCCAAGCCATGTCGGATGCAGAAGCGTTGGCGTGGGCTGCCGCCGTGGCACGTGGGAGCACGCATCCCTTGTCGCTGGCCATTGGTGCGGCTGCGACGGCTACGGGAATCCCCCTGCGTGAGCGTCACGATGGTCAAGACGTTGCTGGTCAGGGTGCCATGGCCCGTGTTGACGGGCACACGGTACGCATTGGTAATGCGACCATGATGCAGGGAGCACAGCTTGACACGACGCCGTGGCAGACCACGGTGACTGCGTGGCAACAACAGGGCATGAGTATCGTCTACGTGGCACGAGACACCACGATCATCGGAGTACTCGGCTTGCGTGATGCACAACGCCCCGAAGCGGCCGAGGTCGTGGCCATGCTCAAGCGGAGCAGTATTACTCCGGTGATGGTCTCTGGTGATAATCAGGCCACCGCCACACAGATTGGCCATGAAATCGGCATTGACGCGGTGGTCGCCAACGTGCTTCCCGCCCAAAAAGTCGCCACGGTGGCCGAGTTGCAAGCGCGTGGTGTGGTGGCCATGGTTGGTGATGGCATCAACGATGCACCAGCATTGGCGAAGGCCGATGTGGGCATTGCCATGGGGAGTGGCACCGATGTGGCCATTGAAACAGCCGATGTGATCGTGATGCGCCCCGATCTCCGACTCGTGCCACTCGCCATCCGTCTGGGTCGGGCCACGCTCCAGACCATCCGCTGGAATCTGTTCTGGGCTTTCGGCTACAACGTCATCGGTATCCCGATTGCGGCCGGGCTACTCTACCCGTGGTGGGGCATCCAACTCAGCCCGATTATCGCAGCCGGAGCGATGGCCTTTAGTTCGATTTTTGTGGTGACCAATTCGTTGCGCTTACGGCGCACCTTCGAAAGATGCACCAATGAAGCTCCACGCTGATGCGTTTGAGGTGACGGCACCGCTGGTGCGCCAGCTCATTGCGAATCAATTCCCCCATTGGCAACACCTGTCATTGCAGGCGGTAGATTCGAGCGGCACCGACAACGTGCTCTATCGACTCGGGAGTGAATTCGTGGTACGTCTGCCGATGCGGCCAGCGGCCGTGCCACAGATTGTGCGTGAGGCGACCTGGTTGCCCTACTTGGCACCGTACGTGCCCGTGCGCATTCCCCATCCGCTGGCGGTGGGCCAGGCTAGTGCCGATTATCCGGCTTCGTGGGCGGTCTACACTTGGTTGTCCGGTGAAACCGCACTGACGGCGGCGGTGCCCGATCAAACACCCATTGCGCGTCAACTCGCCGCCTTTGTCCGCGCCTTGTGGCAGGTGCCAGTGCGCGCAGATACACCACTGGCTACGGGCGCAGAACGCGGTGGAGTACTGCGCCATCGTCATGCGTTGACCGTTGCAGCGTTGACTGCAGCCCACGATCTCGTCGATGGAACGCGCTTGCACGAGCTCTGGCAACGCGCGTTGGCAGCGTCTGATTGGACGGGGGCGCCGGTCTGGGTTCATGGCGACATCCAGCCGACCAATCTGCTGGTGGAGCACGGCGAACTCCGGGCAGTCATCGATTTCGGGACGCTTGGGGTCGGCGACCCGGCGGTCGACCTGCTGGTGGCGTGGAATTATCTCGATGCTCCCGCGCGACGCGTGTTTCGCGAGGCGGTAGCGGTCGACACGGCTACGTGGGAGCGTGGTCGGGGCTGGGCGTTGTCGGTGGCACTGCTCCAGTTGCCCTATTACCTGCATACCAACCCAGTCATGGTGGCATCGGCGCGACGAGTGATTGCGGCGGTGAGCGCAGAAGCGTGAGATGGCATGATTTTTTTCGTGGAAAGAGGAAGCAAATGCGGAACGTAATCGCGTACCTGATTGGGCTGGCCATACTGGTGAGTTGTGCTAATGCCTCGGTGAACCCGCCAGCACCGACCGAGATGGATCATGGAGCACACGGCATGGAATCGGCTCCGGTGACCTCTGATTTGGCCTACATCGATGGCATGATTGTGCACCACCAAGGCGCCATCGAGATGGCACGTGAGGCATTGGCACAGGCCGAAAGCAACGACGTGAAGCAGTTGGCCACACAGATTATCAACGCCCAAGAAGCCGAGATTATGCAGCTCAACGTGTGGCGTGAGTCGTGGTACCCAGATGCCCCCGAAAGCGATGTGTCGCTGATGGACATGGGCGCCATGCAAGTCGAGGCGGGTGACGGGAGCTACGACGAACGCTGGTTGCAGGCCATGATTGACCACCACCAAGCGGCCATTGACATGTCGGGGCAACTGCTCGAGGTAGGTGAGCACAGCGAATTAGTCGCGTTCGCAGAAGCGGTCATTACCGCGCAAACCGCCGAAATCAAGCAGATGCAGGGGTGGTTGAACAAGTAACACCACCAGCCCAGCGCATCACCCACGATGCCCCCCTGCGGCGCCTATGACGGCGCTGTGGGGGGTTGTTGTCGCCCAGTGAACTTGTCCATGGTGTGATAGACGCCGAGCCATTTGCCAACGATGAGGTCGAACAGTGGACTGGGCAAGATGCTACGCACGAACGGCAGGATGTTCACAATCCACGGGAGTTGCAACGACAGCGCATTGCGTTCGATGGCGCGGATAATGCGGGGGATGACCGCCTCGGGCGTCATAATCGGGATGATGGGTGAGCGTACACCGGCAAACATGCCCGTTGCAATGTAAAACGGATTGATGCGGGTGACTCGGATAATCGGTCGGAGCTCGGCCAACTCGATGCGCAACGAATCAGACCAGCCGCCCAGCGACCACTTGCTGGCCACGTACACCGACATACGCGGGTTGCCCAGCATGCTTGCGGCCGAGGCAATGTTGACAATGTGGGCGGCGGGGCGACTCCGGAGCATGGGCATAAGCGCCAGCGTAATGTGCATGGGAGCCAGCGCATTAATCGCCATTTCACGCTCGATCTGGGCGTGCGTGTAGTCGGCAAACGCTTTGCCCACCACAATGCCCGCGTTGTTGACGAGGATGTCGACCGTCAGTGATTGTGCCTGCATTTGCGCCACGGTGGCATCAATGTGTGCCTGTTGCGTGACGTCCACCACGAAGCCGTGTACCACGTGTCCGCGGGCTTGGAGTTGTGTCACGCACTCGGCGAGGAGCGTCGCGTTGATGTCCCACACAATGAGCGAGGCGGCCCCGGCGGCAAGCATCTGCTCGCCGAGGAGGCGACCAATGCCGGAGGCGCCGCCGGTAATCAGCACGTGTGAATGGCGAATCTGGGTCATGACCACTCCTCTTCTCTACACAATGGGGGCGGTGAAACGGAACTAGTGCCCGCCTCCCGCTTGGCGTTGCATGCCCGCGCGGCCAACCCAGGCACCTGGCCACCCTGGCAACCACAATCCGAGCAACACGGCGATAAGTGCAACGATGAAGGTGAACTGGTACGCTGCTTCGAATCCTGCCACGTTTTCGTCACATGCCTGAGTGATTTGGGCGCGAATCTGGGCCTTGGTCGCAGTCGCCATGTCAGCGGACATGGTGCTGAGGGCTTGGCTGGCTGCTACGGGGATGTTGTCGGCGCTGGCGACACCTGGAGTCTCGCACAGACCAAAACGACTCGAGACCGTAACGTTGGCCTGCGCTTCGTTTTGGAGTGCTTTGATCTCGGGCGACAACGTGCTGGTCAAAATGGTGGCCAACAAAGCGACCCCGATTGATTGTACAACGAAACGGGTGCCGTTGACGAGCGATGAGGCGCGCGCAATTTTGGGCGGTGGAGCGCTACTCAGGGCCGTGGCGAAGGTGGTTTGTACGGTCATGCCGAGGGCGATGCCACGCAGGGCTAGGAGCCACATGATGGTCGAAATGGGGGTGTCGCCGCTGATGCGCGCAAGTTGCCACGTGTTGACGAGCAGGATGAGGAATCCGACCGTGATGAGGGCGCGTGGGCCGATTTTGTCGAATAACCGTCCGGCTAACGGGGTGGTAATACCAGCGGTAATAGCAAGTGGCAACAGGGCAATCCCGCTTTCGAATGCGCTAAAACCACGTAGTGCTTGCAAGTACACGGGCATCAAAAACTCTGCGCCGAACAGGGCGATGACGCTCACATACCCGATGATGTTGGCCATGGTAAACGTCGGATTGCGAAAAAATCGCAAGTCGAGCATGGGCTCGGGCGCCACAAACAACTCGATGAGAATCCAGGCGAGGACACTGACTCCACCGACGGCGTACCACGTCCACACGGCTGGGTCGCTCCACCCGAATTCACCGACGATGCTTGATGCGTACAAAATGGCGCCAAACCCAACACTCGCCGTGAGGATGCCCAGTGGGTCTGCCTTGGGGGTGCTCGTCAAGGTGTCCTTGGGGAGCCAGCGGGTTGCCAAAATGAAGCCGGCGATGCCGATGGGGACGTTGACGAAGAAAATCCAGCGCCAAAACTCGATGTCGACCAACCAGCCGCCCAAGATGGGACCAAGTGCGGGTGCGAGCACGAGGGCAATCCCGAAGAATCCAAATGCGGCACCTTGCTCTTGCGGAGGGAAGGTGCGGTAGATGAAGGTGGGGCCGAGGGGTTGGGCGAGACCACCGCCAATGCCTTGGATGGCCCGGGCCACAATCAGCCAGAGGAGGCTGGGTGCGAGCCCACAGGCCAATGATGAGGCCGCAAATAAGATGAGACCGACCGTGTAGATGCGCCGTGCGCCGAAACGATCCGCCAAAAAGCCGCTCATGGGCGTGACAATGCCCAATGCGAGTGTGTAGACGCTGATAATCCACTGCGCATCGTTGAGGGTGGCACCGTATTCACGGCGCAAAGTCTGAAAGGCGACATTGACGACCGTGGTATCGAGAATAATCATGAAAATGCCGAACACCACGGAGATGAGCACTTTCCATTTTTGGGCCAGGGGTTGGCGATGAGTAGTCACACGCACTCCTTCGTTGTTTGTACATGGTGGTACCTGTAATAGTAGGAACTACGTGGAAAGCACGCAACTGGTTGTCATACTTTTGGGGGATAAAAAACCTCCTGTGCACAACCGCCGTCGTGCACAGGAGGGGAGCGGAGTTTCGTTTAGGCGGTGAAGATTTCATCAACACAACGGCCGTCCCACTCATCGCTGGGCGCAATCCCCAGCATCCGTGCGAGTGTGGGGGCGGTGTCGAGAAGTGATACGGGGGCTTGAATGGTGTAGTTGGCTTTGACGTGCGGGCCGGCAGCCATCCACGGAATGGTCATGTCTTCGGCGCAATCTGTGCCGTGGTTGCGGTCGTGGCCGCCATGGTCGGCTTGGATGATGACGCTCGTGTTGGCCGGCATAGCAGCGAGGAGGTCGCCAACCAGCTGATCAACGTGTTTGGCTTGTGCGAGATACCCGGGCTCCATCCATCCATAGGCATGACCAGCCATATCAACGGACCCGTAGTAGACGAAGACGAAATCGTAGCGCTGTTGCGTGACGACGCGCACCGCTTCTGCGTGCATCTCGTCGTCGTAGGTGTGATCGAGATTGGGCTCGTGGCACCAGCTGTAACTGAGTTGTTCGGGGCGAGCGAGGTCGCGGAGTGGCTCCCAGTTGTGCACGAACGCTGATTTTTTGCCGGCAAGTCGAGCAACTTCAACCAACCCTGGGAGCGGGCGTGCCATGGGAATATAGTGGTTGGTGGTGATGCCGTGGCGCCCGGGAGGCACCGAGTGAAAGATGGAGGTATGACACGGGAGTGTCACGCTCGGCATCACACTTTGTGCACGCATGGTGCTTGCTCCACGCCGTTGGAATGCGGGGAGATGCTCACAGCCAGCAGCCGCAATAGCATCGGGGCGAAGTCCGTCAATCATAATAAACACGACCATGCAGTACTCCCTTATTTGCAGGTGGATTGGTTGGTGACGTCCTTCTAAAGAGTACCATGAGAGTTCGTGATTGTGCAGGCAGAAATGGCACGTTTGCGCAAATTTAATGGTATGATTGCTCTGTACCAAGTGAATTTTTCACATCTTCTTTCACATTCGTACGTGACATCAGGGTATGCGCAGACCATTATTGCGCGCAAGAGGATTCACATGACACACGTTCCTGATGCGGTCGCGCCGTTCGTGTCTGCCATGCAAGCCGGGCAAGCACGCATCATGCAGGCACTCCACGACCATCAGATTGCCATTGACCCTTATCCCACCGTGTTGCCGCCGGCGCAAGCGCATCATGCTGCTGCGGCCAAAGCCTATCCCATGCAAGGAATTCTCAAATATCACGGCCTCAGCGATTGGGATCAACGTATTGCGTATCTGCCCAGTGTATCGCTCAACAGTGATGCAGCGCACACGTTGACCTACGTGGAGTTTTGTCCGGAGCTCAGCCAAGACGACATCTGGATTGGCGAGACACCGGCCCATGGGCGTGAGCGCGATCGTGTGGTGCAGACGCTCAACGGCGTGCGCTCTATCGCTGGGGTGCCATGGCCGGCACGGGTGCGCACGCGCAACGTGTTTCGTGCCAAAGTGGCCGGTAAAGGGCTGGGGTCGAGTGCAAGCGGTTCGGCGGCGTTAGCCGTGGCCGCCATTGCCGCGCTGTTTGGTGACGACATGGTGCGCAACCAGCGCTTCGTGAGTTGTATGGCGCGACTACTGGCGGGATCGGGGTGCCGCGCGGCGGTTGGCGGCATTGCGTTGTGGCTTTCGTACCCGGGAGCGAGTCATGCTGACAGTTTTGCGGTTCGCCTTGATCGCCCGCATCAGTTCGACGATGTTGCCTTGTTGACGGTACCGGTTGCTTCGCGGATTGGCCTCAAAACAGAGCAAGCACATGCTGATGCACCACTGAGTACGCTGTTTACGGGCTGGATGTTGGGGCGTTCTGACGAAGTGGTGGAGGCCATTGTGGCTACCTGCCGAGGTGATTGGCAGTGGTTGGGGCGGTATTCAGAAATCGACAGTATGCGCCTGCACGGTATTACCATGTCGGGTGGCGACGACTACAAAATCATCGGTTGGGAGAGCGAAAACATTGCGTTGTTTCGCATGTGCAATGATTTACGTGCGCAAGGAATTCCCGTTTACTGCTCCACCGATACGGGACCGACGGCGGTCTTCATGATGGCCAAGGCGCACGAGGCACAAGTAGCCGATGCCATTGCGGCGTGTGTGCCGGGAGCCGAGATTATTCATGGCCAGATTGCTGGCCCTGCGCATCTTGTGGACGTGACGGATGCGCGACACCAATTGGGCGTTGACTGGTGATGCCAAGACGAATGCTGAATACGAGGTTATTGTCATGAGTAGCGACTTTTTGTTGGATGTACAGGCCCAACCCGATCTGCTGGAGGCCGCTTTGCGGGCTCATCTCGTGGTTGGCAGTGCCCTCGACAATGCAGCGAGGGCCATTCGTGAGGCGGCGCCGCGCCGCATCGTGATTACTGGGATGGGGAGCTCGTTTTATTCGGCCTATCCGGCCACCCTGCGGCTGTTTGCGGCCGGGTATCCCGTGATGCACGTCGAGCTCTCCGAGTTGTTGCATTTCGGATCTGCCGCTCTCACGCGGGATACGGTGCTCATCGTGATTTCACAATCGGGTGAGACCATTGAAGCAGTTCGCCTGCTCAACGACCGTCAGCCGCAGGCCATGCTGGTTGCGATTACCAACAATCCGCAGGGCACGTTGGCCAAAGCAGCCCAGCACGTCATCCCGCACATGGCTGGTGCAGAGCGTGCGGTTGCCACCAAGACCTATACCACGTCGTTGTTGGCGTTGACCATTCTGGCGCGTCGCATCGTGGGTGAGGCGCCGGCGACCATCGCTGATCAGCTCTTGCCGGCTATTGCGGCCCAACGCATGCTGTTGCGTGATTTCAACCCCGACACGTTGCCGGCTGAATGGCGCCAAGCCGGGCCGATTACGTTCGTGGGGCGTGGCCCGTCATATGCGACCGCATTGGCCGGATCGTTGTTGTTTAAAGAAACAGCCCGCATCGCAGCAGACGCACTGAGTAGTGCGCAGTTTCGTCATGGTCCGCTCGAAATCGCCGGAGTTGGCCATCGGGCCGTGATTTGTGCGGGGCCAGGGAGCACGTTTGCGCATGATTTGCGTCTTGCGGACGAGCTCCACGCCTGCGGTAGCGATGTGTGGTTCATCGGGCCGATTTCGGCGTCACGGCGCTATCCGACGGTGACCTTGCCGACGTTGGCATTTGCGCCACTCGCTGAGATTATCCCGTTGCAGTTGGCAGCCCGGACGTTGGCGATGGCACGCGGCCTGACGCCCGGTGAATTTGCTCGTATCGGGAAAGTGACCGATAGCGAATAGTGAGTGTTGTCCCCCAAATGAAAAAGATGAGGTGTGGCCATGAATGAATCCACGTTTGTGCAAGTGCTCCGTGAGCTGTGCGACATCCCCGCCCCCAGCGGCTGTGAAGCAGCCGTCAAAGACTATCTCATGCAACGTTGGCAACCGTTGTGCGAAACGTTTCAGGTGGATGCGGTCGGCAACGTGCTCGCCAAAGTGGGTGGTCGTGGCCCCAAAGTCCTCATTCAAGCGCACATGGACGAAATCGGCTTTGTGGTGCGTAGCATCAGCGATGACGGGTTTTTGTGGCTTGACACCGCCCAAGGCCCGCGTCGGCAGTCTCCCGATCGGCGCTACATGATTGGCCAGACTGCCCAGGTCTTGGGACGGCACGGCGTGGCCGCTCGAGGTATTTTTGCGGCCGCAAGTGGACATACGATGACGCAGGCCCAAGTCGATAAAGCACATCTCGGTTTCGAGGACGTGTTTGTTGACATCGGCGTGACCAGTCGGCGTGAAGCCGAGATGTTCGGCGTGCATGTCGGCTCGCCGGTCATCTGGTATCGACCACTCCAACGCGTGGGGCGCTACTTGAGTGGCAAGGCCATGGACGACCGCATGCCCCTTGCCATCATGGATCAGTTGTTGCACGACGGCAATCGCCCCGCCCTGGGGTGTGAGTTGTGGTTTGGTGCCACCGTCCAAGAAGAAAACGGCCTCCACGGCGCTCGTGCCATGGGCGTGCGTGGCCAGTTCGATATGGTGTTGGCCCTCGATGTGGGATTGACCGGTGATATCCCGACCGTCGGATTGCGCGAGTACGATGCTCGCCTCGGTGGTGGTCCCACGTTGGTGCACAAAGACGCGGCTATTCAGTATGATCGGCGTTTGTTGTGGCACTGTGCCGATCTCGCCGCCCAAGAGGGCATCGCGTATCAGCACGGGGTCTATGCCAACTACGGCTCGGATGGCGTCGGTTTCATTGACACCAATATTCCTGCACTGCTCATCGGTATTCCGACCCGCTACACGCATACGGCCTTCGAGATGATTGACCCGAGTGACGTGCACGCGACCGTGCGCCTGCTCCAAGCCTTCATACAACGCCCGTGTTTATTGACATAATCATAATTCTACATCAATAATCCGTCGGAAGGTAATCATCAGCGGCATGAGGGCTGGTGGTACGGCGTGTTCGAGGAGCTGTATTTGTTGGTTTTGATAGGTAATCGTGTAGTAGCGATGTTGTGCGCGTTCTTCATCGGACAGCGGTGCGATGCGCTCGAACGCCACCGCATCGAGTTGATTGAGGAGCGTGGCAAAGTCGGTGCTACTCAGCACGAACTCGTCGGTGCGGCGATCAACGGTGCGTACCACGTAGCCGTTGGCATCAATGTAGAGTGAAAAGGCGGCTTGGTTGTCGGGTTGAGCGAGGCGAAAACTAATGAAGGCGGGTTGTCCGTTGGTGGTGCCCGTGCAACTACTCAGCCAAACGAGACAAACGAGCCATGTTGCGATTCGATAGCGCATAATGTTTGAGGTGCTTTCCAATAAGAAGTGCCTTCGCTTACCTCTATTGTAGCGTAGAATTGGGGGCGTGCAGAGAAAATATGCGACGCAATATCGTGGTCTTAGGTGGCGGTGGCGGAGCGAGTGTGGTGCTCGAAGCCGTGCCCGATACGTATCAGCGCACGGCAGTTATTGCGGTCACCGATACGGGGCGTTCGACGGGACTCGCACGCCAGATTGGCGGCGACATGCCTGCGCCCGGCGATGTGCGTTCTACGATTGCTGCCACCGCGCGTAACCGCACCGTGGCCCGTTTGTTGCAACATCGCTTTGACGGCACAGGTGCTGAGCAACTCGCTGGCATGGCGCTGGGCAATTTGATGCTGGCAGCGCACTACCGTGAGTACGGTGATTTTGCTCGCGCAGTGGCTGACATGGCACAGTGGGCCGATTGTGAGGCGATGGTGTTGCCCGTGGCTGCTCATCCCACCCAACTCTGCGCGCGTTTGTTGGACGGCAGCGATTGCATTGGTGAGGTGGCGGTGCGCACCCCGCAAAAAGCGCCGATTGCTCAGTGTCGCCTTGAGCCGCCGGTACCTGCGCTCCCCGCGGTCATTGATGCGATCCGCAACGCCGACGAAGTCATCATCGGGCCGGGGAGTTTTTACACGACCGTGCATGCGGTCTTGTTGCCAGACGGGGTTCGCAGTGCGTTGGCTGAGTGCACAGGGCGGGTCACCTTTGTGGCCAATACGACCACGCAAACAGGCCAGACCGAGCATCTGGATGTAGTCGGGCATGTGGTGGCGTTGTTGGCGCTCCTCGGGAGCAATGTGCTTGATGCGGTGATACTCAACACCCATCCGGCCACGCCGGCCCAACACCAGCGTTTGGCAGCCGAAGGTCTGGAGGCACTGGTGCCTACCGAGCACGATATTGCTCAGGTGCGTGCGCTCGGTGTGCAGGTATACGCCCAACCGCTGGTAGAGCGTGACGTCAGTCAACGGCAACTATGGAACAAACAAGACACCCTGCGGCATGACCCGCTTGCCCTGCGCGAGGTATTTGGTATGATGGGAATTTGGCAACAACCGATTCGCTGATGGGTGGCAAAGGAGCAACACCATGGCAGAGCAACCACAACCGCTGACGACCTTTCAAGAGTACGATGAAGCAACGATGCACGAGCGCGCGACGGAGTTCCGCACCATGATGCAACGGCGCCGTTCGGTGCGCATGTTTAGTGATCGACCGGTGCCACGTGAAATCATCGCAGAGGTGATTGCGAGTGCAGGCACGGCGCCGAGCGGTGCCAACCAACAACCGTGGCATTTTTGTGCGGTGAGTAATCCGGTGATGAAGCAGCGTATCCGCGTGGCCGCCGAGCAAGAAGAAGCGGCTTTTTATGGCGGACGTGCGCCCCAAGCGTGGCTCGACGCGCTAGCGCCACTCGGCACCAATGCGAGCAAGCCGTTTTTGGATGTAGCGCCTTGGTTGATCGTGTGTTTTGCCGAGAGTTGGCAAGCGCTTGATAACGGCGAAAAAGGCAAAAACTACTATGTGACCGAGTCGATGGGGATCGCCGTGGGGATGCTGATTACTGCCATCCACAATGCGGGTCTGGTCACGTTGACACACACGCCGAGTCCGATGGGGTTCTTGAGTGAGATTTGTGGGCGTGGTGAAAACGAGCGCGCGTACTTGCTGATGCCGGTCGGGTACCCGGCAGACGATTGCACGGTGCCACAGATTACCAAGAAGCCACTCGCCGAGATTGCGACGTTTTTCGAATAAACTGGTCATTTCAAGATGTAGTAGGCACCCCGTTTGTCGCCAATGCGGAGCAAAATGCCCCGCTCGACCAAATCCGCCAAGTCACGACGAATGGTCTCGGTGGAGACATCGGGGTGCATTTCTTGGAGTTCGCCGTTGGTGAGACGGCGGCGTTCCGTGATGACGGCCACAGCGCTGATTTGGCGGTCGTTCAAGCCGAGGCGGCGCCATTGGTCGTTGGGGTCGATTGTGGGTTGACTGGGGTCACCTTGGCCAACGAGGGTGACCAAGAAGCCGCCGTCGGTTTCAGCGAAACTCGGCGGGGGCAAGCCGGCTGATTCCATTTGCAGGCGCATGCGGTTGATGCCGTAGCCGAGGCGTTCGATGAGCCCAAAATCTGCCATGACTTGCACGATAGTCTCATTGCGCGAAAACCGTTGTTCCGCGATGTTTTCAATGGTCACATGCCCGGGCAATCGTCCCGGTGAGTGGCACTCGAGGCGATCCGCAAAGAGCGTGATGCGAACGCCTTCGCCACGGATGAGGTAGTCGCGGTGGGCCACAGCATTGACGAGCACCTCGCGGACCACGGCAAGGGGGAACTGCACCCAATCGGTGCGCTCGAGCCCTTTCATGATACTGCCACGGAGCATGTGCTGACTGAGCCAAAGCTCGGCTTGGCGCACGGCCTCGACCAATGTGTCGTTGATGTCGGTGCGAATGAATTCATCGCTCATCTCGGTGCCGCTGTAGCGTACCAAGGTGATTTCGGTGTGGGGAAAGAAGCGTCCAAAGTCGTGTGCAAACAAGAGTACGCCGGCGTTGGTGGGCTTGACGATGTGTTCTTGTTGAAACAAACACCCGCGTTTGATGAGGAATTCAACGGCGTTTTCTTCGGCCACAGAGCCCATGCGATGGACGTAGCCAGTGATTTTGGTGGAATCGAGATCGCCGAGTGCGGCGTCGTGGTGGGGGAGTCGCTCCCAGGTCATGCCCCCACGTTCCACAAACAGACTGCGTAACGCATCGGGCTCGAGCGGGTAATCGTGCGCCCCGCGGCGCTGGAGGTAGCGCCCATCGACGGCGTAGACGTTGGGGAGGCCGCGGGGAACGTTGACGACTACCAGCATGTGCTCTTTGTGCTCAAGCTGTAACGGCATGGGGATGACGAGCGTAGGCGTACACAGCGCCACTGCTTCGAGCACCGTGCGCGTGGTTTGTGCCACATCGAGCACCCCCTCGGGTCGTTGATTGCGGGGATTGACTCCGATGATGACCATGCCACCGCTGGCGTTCGCAAGCGCTGCCAGGGTCTCGGCTAACTCCTCGACACGGAACGTCGGGCGCACGTACGCAAGATCTTGACCAGCTGGTTGGCTCAGCAGTGTTGGCAAAATGGTGGTCGTCATGCGCTCCATCTCCCCGTACTAGGCAGTGAGCCTAGTCGGTCGATCTCTTCGACGTCGCAGTTTCTATGTCAGACATCTTACGATGTTGATAGGTTTTTGTGTAGATATCTTTTGCACTATCATACCATACTTCTCGCTTTTTCATTACAAGCACTGCTGATTGTTCGGTACAATGATAGATGGGAGAGGGTACAGATACGCACAACAACCATTGAGTATGCTCGGTGGTTTGGTAGTTGTGTGTGTATTTTGCATAGAGAAGAGAACACACGTGGTCATGCAACGTCCGTATAATCCACTCATCGTCATCATCCTGTTGTCACTTTCCACCACCCTGATGATGACCGGTCATACGATGCCCTACCCGGTGCTTGCGCCGTGGCTCATCGAGCAAAACATCAGCATGGGGATGTTGGGCTGGGTTAGTTTTGCTTTTTCGCTGGGGAATTTTCTTGCAGCACCTCTTGCCGGACAATTGGTGGATCGTTGGGGGCGCAAACCGATGTTGATCATCGGGCTAAGTGCAATAGTGGTGGTCAACATAATTATTCCGTTTTTTGAGTCGTTGTTGACCATCATCGTATTGCGTTTTGTCTTGGGGTTGTTCAACGCAGGCATCATGCCGGCTGCGCTAGCTGCAGCAGCAGATGTTGCGCCGCTTGAGCGGCGTGGTGCTTGGATTGGCTATGTTACCGGTGGGATTAGCATCGGTTTGATTATCGGACCGAGCATGGGCGGGATTTTGTACGACGCCTTCGGTTTTGCGGCACCATGGTGGATATCGGCCGGCTTTGCGCTCGTCGCCGTCGTCATGGTGGTGCTGTATGTGCCCGAGACACGGGTGCAGAGCCCAGTCGGTGAGGTTGACGGTGCCGAGGGGGCGCATAGTTTGTGGCATTTGTTGCAAAACCCACCCCGGCCGCTCATCGTGTTGGTGTCGTTGTTGTGGCTGGATTTTGCCTGGACATTTGCGTGGGTCGCCACCGAGCCAGCCGCATTGGCCTATCTCTACGGCAATTATGCGTACACCGCTACCATGTTTGGCGTGGTGGTCGGGGTTTGGGGGTTGGCCACGGCAGTCGGCGAAATCGGTTTGGGTGGGTTGAGCGACCGTTTCGGGCGGTTTTCCATGATGACCATCGGTTTAGTGCTCCACAGTGCCTGGTACGTGGGCATGATGGTCTCGCCGCAGTTCACCCCGATGATCGCCATGGCGGTATTGTCTGGCCTCGGCGCTGGGTTCATTACGCCGGCGCTGGGAGCCGCCTATGCGGACATCACCACGCCCGACCAGCGTGGGCGTGTCGCCTCGCTCAAGGAGATGATTATCTCGATTGGGGGCATGAGCGGCCCGCTGTTTTCGGTGTTTGCGACCGACGCCATCCCAACCGTGCCCATGTTTGCGGGCACGGTCGTCATTCTCCTTGCGAGTGCTGGGTGGATGGGGTGGCTGTGGCGCCGGCGCGTGTTGCAGGTAAATTAGGGGTAGATTCTACCGACAAACCATGTACCAGCGTTGACCCAACCGTTGCCACTGCCTCCCCAGCCTTGGTTGACGTAGAACTCACGCTGATAAAAGACGTCGTTGCCGTCAAACCACCCTTCGTTCCATTCCTCGGGACGTGAGCGCCATTTGTAGCGATATGCGACGGGGTAGTGGGTGAGCCAACCGGTGCCGATGATGACTGGCCGCTGGTTGTTGATAATCTGGGCTTTAGCGTAATCGCGAAGCCTGTCTTCGTGGTAGCCAATCGCGCTATAGCGGATGTCCATGCGTAGTCCAGTGCGCATTTCACTGAGGTAGCCGGATGCGCCATCCATATCCCACGGGGCTGTTGCACCAGAGCCGAACGAGCAGAAGGTGTTGACGCGGTTGCGCATGTTGTAGACGGTGGTTTTCACCGCGGTATCCATAGTTGCCGGCGCAACGGCGGAGCTACTACCGGTGCGCACGCCACCGGTGCGAAATACGCCGGCACGCCGCCAGATTTGTGTGCCCGGTGGTAGCGTTGTGCCAGTTGCACCATAAGAGCTGAGGAAGTCGGCCCAGCCGAAGAGCATCATCCACGCGGTGGGACCACAACCAGAAAGGCACGATAATCCGTCGGTAAACTGGTTGTACGCACGTTGTGATGTGTCATTCCCTTGTGTGTAAAACGTGTTCCAACTACTCCAGCCGCGGGTGGCCATGCGGGTGTCGTCGCTCGAGTAGGGGGATTTTTCTGAGATAACTTGGATGTGAATGCGATGATACACCCAAGTACCGCTTTCATTGGAGAAGACTGTAATGATTGCGGGTCGTTTGTTATCTTTGTCTGCTTTCGCGGTAATCTTGAACACCGGGTAGCCAGAGAGTTGCTTGCTTTCAAGCGATACAGTGATGGTAGTGTCAAGGTCGTTTACGCCGTAGACAACACTGCCATTACTCGTGTAAAGATTGTTTTTAGGCACCACGAAGTAGTAGGTGTCGTTTTCGGCGACCGGAACCGAGTACTCGTTGGCAGCTGGGTACAAACGTTTCTCGATATTCCAGTGGCGAATCGTTTGCTGAGTCAGACTGTCAATAAGTGGCTTAAATGACGAACGATAGCGAATCTGATAGGTGCTCCACGGCATGGAAGTCAGCGTGTCGTAGCTCCAGAGTTGTTTGAGTTCCGCTTCACTTGGTCCGAGATGGATTTCACTCCCTTTGACATAACTGGTGTCCAAATTTGCTTTTTCTTCGGCATCAGTCATGTCATCGTCAAAGACACGTTTGTCATTGGGGATCCAGAAATACTCATGGAGCTTGTTTGTGGCGGTATAGGCGTTGAACTCACTGAGCGTGAGGTCGTTGATGAGCGTTGGGATGTTGCCGATTTGACTGATGATGTTGCTGTTTTGTTCAGCCACATAGCTGAGTGAGTCGAGCTTCCATAGTTTGATGGGCTGGGTAGCGTCGTATTTAATGGTACTAATGAGTTGGCGACTAATCGCCATCCCCTTGCTGTCCCAGTGCGCAATTGGGTAGTCATGCGTACTGGTGCTCACGATGATGTATCCTGCTGGTTTGGTAAAAGAGCTGTTGCTGTACAACGCAAATTCGTAGTAAGCCGGCGTTTTCCCAGTATTTACGTCCGGTCGGTACAAAGGCGTGGCATCGTTGCCAACATAGATGTTGGCGAGATCAAAGCCGTGCAGATTGCTCTGAGACTTGGGGTGGTCTGCTATATGTTGTAAAACCCGTTGTAGCATACTGGGTGCCAAGGCATTGATGCGCACAGTATCTTTGCCAAACAGAGCAGGTGTGCTACTCGGAGTGGTTGTTGCGGTTTTGATGACGACGGTATTGCTCGGTAGTGGCAGGTTGGTAGCGGTAGCAACCGGAGTCAAGGTGGCTGCCCGGGTAGCGGTTGGGATGGGAGTCCAGGTGCTCGTGGGCACGGCCGTTGCCGTGCTGGTATGCGTGGCAGTCGGAGCACTGGTATTGGACGTTGTTGGTGTTGCTGAGAACTTCGGATTCGGAGTTGCAGTCCGGGTGTAAGTCGCAGTGGCAGGTGCACGAGTCAGTGTTGCGGGTGCTTTGACGGTAGTAAAGCTAATCGGCACTCTGTTGGAGGTTGGTGTGCTGATTTTGACTGCCGTATTGGTCTTATCGACGCCAATCCAGAATGCGGTTGCGGCAGCAGCCACTTTGGTTGACTTAGATACCACGGTCATCGTACGTGGCAGTGCTTGTTTGGTGGCAGCGACGTTTGTTTGTAATGCAACTTTGGTCCGAAGGGTCCAGTCTTTGGCAGTAAACGTTCGGGTGGGCGTATTGGTTGTTGCGGGCGTTGCGGAAGGAGACGGGGTCGCCGATGGTGTGAGACTGCGAGTTGGTGTCACGTGCGCACTGGGAATCCCAGTACCGTAGCGTCGCGTAATCTCGTCGTTGCTTAGTGCGATTTGATTGAGTTCTATGGCTGCCAACTCACCTCCGTTCGCATTACCAACGTACACGGTACGTCGTGTGCCCACGCGGAAGGGGAGGAGTGTTGCGGGAGCCATTGCGCGCTGTACTTGATTCCCGTCGATGAGCAGCGTGAGGATACCGCCTGATTTCACAAATGCAAAGAAATGCCAAGTGCCGGGATCGCCGTCTTCGTCATCCCACGTGTACGAAAGTGTGGCATACGAAATAGTCCGGCTCGCGCTATCCCAACCGATTGAGCCACCGTTGCTAATCGGCTCAACCGCAAGTGTACCACTGCCACTGAGGCGTGCCCAAAACAGCAGTGTGCTGTCAGTGGTTCGCGGAATTGCGGACATTGAGCTCAGTGTAATCGCACGGTTGGTCTGCATGTGAATGGCAGCCACGCGCTCAAGTGGGCGTGGCTCGATACCACGCTGTGGATACGTGACGACTGGGCATCCACCGCCACCACACGATGCCAAAACCCCGTTGTGGGTGAGGTCGATGTCGTCGAACGTCAAGTGTTTTTGCGCAACGAGCGACGGTTCTTTCGCTTCAGCAAGCGTCTCTGCGGTCGTAATGTCAACGAATTGACTGTAGATTCGTACATCGTCGATGCTTCCCCAAAAGCTATTGTCGAGATCGGCGCGCCGAGCCAATACCACAGGGGCCAATTCGTTGTAGTTGTTAATTTTATCGCTGACGGTGTTGACCTCACGAATTCCATCGAGATAGAGACGGCGATTTGCGCCATCAACAGCGCAGATGACATGGTGCCAGTTGGTGTCGGTAATCGATGATAACGAAACAACGTCATCATCGTAAGTACTACAGTAGAGCTGGTTATCACTGTTAATGCCTACCGTAAACAAACGGCCCATTTGGAAGGTATTGCCGTGCGACAGCAAGATTTCGTGTTCGTTGATTTGTGCGCGGCGGAACCATAGCGCCACGCTAAATGTGCGATTGAGGCGGTATGCGGTGTTGCTGAACAAGTGCGACGTATTGCGGGCATCGAATTCGACGCCCCGCCCAAATACTCCGCCAGTGGGGCGCGGGCACGCTGGTACCGTACATCCAAAGGTGTCTACACCGATGGGCATAATCTGTGGTTGTGCAGAGTAGGTATCGAGTGGGACAAGGAATTCATTGCGGGTGAGATTGAAATGAAACTGACTCCCTGTCCACGGCTCTGCGGTTGGGGTCGGTGCAATATCGTTGGTGATGGGGATAAAGTCAGTGATACTACTCGCAAGCATGTGTGTGCCAGGAAAAATGCAGCGTATGAATTTTGCATCAGATACGCCCTTGTTTTCTTGGTTAACTGCGGTGAAATTTGCCCGGAATACGCCGTTCGATCCCACATCAGCACTTGCACGATCATCGAGCGGGATGGGATCTTTGTTGTTGTCATACACTTGTGCATAGGCTCGCAGTGGCACGCCAGCTTGGTGAATGCCCTCAAATCCGTCGAGTGCCCCGATGACATTGATGTAGGTACCACGACCGTAGGCTTCACAGCCGATATTGGTCGGTGCAAGCACATTGACATTGAAATTGACACCTCCTTGTTCAACCATGCCACTGTGGTACCGGGCGGCAATATCAGTGATATTGGCTAAATTATCTTCGAGCGCTACTGCGAATTTGGCGTTGATTTTGACTTCAAAAATCGACCCAATCACCGCAGTGCCGGTGGGTACGATGGTCACTGTGATGACTTTGCTGGTCTGTGGAGCGACTTTTACATCCGGATTTCCGTTGTTGATTAGGATGTCCCAGCCAGGGGGGAGTTGATTCTCGAGTCCGAGTGTATAGGTGATAATACTGCTCGAGGTGTTGTGCAGGTTAAATGAGCGCACGAATTCGAGATCAGAGGTTGGCTCGGGTGTGGCCTCAAACCACGTCACGTTCTCTTGTTCCATTTGCCCGTCTTGGTTACCCGTGATGAACTCGCCTGCAACGGGGTCAATACGTACGCGGGTACACGTGTGGAACTGGAACTCACCCGCATCGATTTGCTCTTGAGTAAGGGTGATGTCGGGAGTCCAGTCAATATAGACATCGACATAACTATTGGGTGCAATACTGGCAAGTGCGGGGAACGCAGTTTTGTCGACACTGGCGATTTCCGACCAACCTTCCGATCCTGCAATGCCAAGTCCGGTTGGGTCGGTGACATCAAAGCGGACCACCACGTTGGTGGCGTTTTTGGTGCCAGTATTGCGTACGCGTGCATAGAAACGATTCACAGAGCCAACGGCTGGGATATCACCGTTGTAGCGTGGCACCGGGTTGTTCCACATGTCGTTCCAAGTGCCATAGCGGTAAGTGCCGTAGCCGTTCAGTGGGCTATCAAACCAAATATCGGTGGTTTCGTAGCGATTCCCTGGTGATTCACGCCACGGACGCATTGACACATCGGGTTGATTTGCGCCGGCCCCGTACTGTACCCGTACGCAGTAGTAGTCTTTGTTGGGGTTGGTCGGTGACTCAGGCATGATGTAAAAGGCAACATCGTCATTGGTTAATAACGGCCTCACGTCACCACCGGCTTCTACGCTATTACCGACGGTATTTTTGTCAACGATGATAAATGTCTCTGGGGCGATTGGTTTGCGCCAGAGCTGATTGCGATTTTTGAGCCCTTCGTTTTTGGGATAGATGACGTCGACGATTTTTTCGTCAACAATGGTGCCATCTGCTAATTCTTCATAGTCAGTGCGTGATTCATCGACGCGTTCGATGAGTAATCCCTCCGTGGGGATGCCGTAGGTAGGGTGCGTATCATCGTTGAGGTCGTCGCCAAGGATTCTGTTGCGCACTGAGAGCAGGTAGTAGACATCTGCGGTGATTTCTACTTTGATGACTTGCATGTTGGGTTGCGAGGCAGGGTCGTATTCAAGTGCCCGAATACACGTCATGTCAGTTTGGCTAGATTTCGAATTTTTGATGGTCAAGTAGTGATTGATGGGCATCCAACCAGGGAACGCCACATGATCTTGCTTTTGGTATGCTCCGGTTTGTCCGGGATAGTTAGAGTCCATGAGTTCGAATTCGTTTTGATAGTCACTTGGATGTGCTGGCCCTGCCACTTGAAATGCATGCCCGAATTCGTGCCCCATACGCCCGTATGTTTCACGGGCGCGCTTGCTTGGATTTTCGCTCATCACCACGGTGCCATACATGGTGCCTGATGGCACTCCAGGGAGTGCATACCCCGTCCAGCTGGTGCTTTTTTGACCGGCCTGGCCACGATGAAACTGTGATGAATCGGTCTCAGCCATGAGCACAAGTACACCGTCGTATTCGTTGAAGTCGTAACTCGCTTGATCGGGGATATTGGCGACTGCATCACTCACTGCGCGGGCAAATTTACTCATGCACGGGTCCGATGCCGTAGGATCGGCACACCCACTGCTCAAGTCACCTCCACTTTCATCTTGGATGTACCAGTTGCGGTTTTTGGGGAGTTGGTAGAGGTCGGTAATGTCCCAGTCAACGGTCACTTTGCCGTACGAAGTCAATTCCCAGAGTGTCCTAAGCGGTTTAAGTAAGTCTTCTTCGACGCTCATGCCTGAAGTTCCCGAGGTGTCAGATGCATCTTTGCCATAGTACGATGTTGCTGGTTTATCGTTGAAATAGACACGCATCACGAGGTATTTTTTGGTGCCGGTCAGAGCAGCGCGCGAATTGCGTTGGAGAGAGGGGTCAAGTACACCCTGCTGAGCAAGCCATTGATCTATGCCATTGATGGGGTTTAGTGGTGCGGCTAATTGGTTATGTGTGCCGAAATGCGCCACAAGGGGTGTGTTTTGACCATGATACTCGGTGCCAAGGTTATGGGCCGCCATGTCTGTATCAAATGGAGTTAGTCGTTCTATGCGGTTATCCGCATTCACTACGTCCACACTGTGCGGGTCTATACTGAAGCTGCCAAGTACAAAAACGCCCACCATAACCAAAGAAAGAATTCGTGAAATAATACGTTGCATGATGTCTCCCTAATGATATGAAGCACCCCAGTCTACTAAAGTGCAGAGTTATGATGGGGGCAACTATGGCTGATGAAAACAGGATACTTTCGATTGTACAATGTTTTTCTTGCAAATACTAGACTAAAAAGCTCGGTGATGGTGAGGTTGGCATACAAAACACCGCATGGAAGCAGATGCATCTGTTTCCATGCGGTGACCACAATTCTCTTAGTACATGCTTTGGCCGCCGTTGATGATGATGGTTTCACCGGTCAGATAGGCGCCAAGATCCGACACCAAGTAGATGACGGCGCCCGCTACGTCACGCGGTGTGCCTTCGCGACCAAGTGGGATGCGCCCCCGCACTGCAGCGCGCATTTCGGGCGGCGTATTGATGTCGTGGAAGCGCGTGTCAATCAAGCCAGGGGCGACGCAGTTGACGCGGATGTGGTGTGGGGCCAACTCTTTGGCGAGCCCGCGGTTGTAGGTCAAAATAGCGCCTTTGGTGGCTGCATAGTAGCTCGAACCCACCCCGCCGCCGTCAAACGCGGCTTGAGAGCTCATCAGCACAATGTTGCCACCCCCTTGGGCCATCATGCCCGGGATGACCGCTTTACAACAGAGAAAGGTGCTGGTCACGTTGAGAGCAAACGCTTGATCCCACACCTCCCGGGTAATGTCGAGCGTGCCTTTGCGCCCCAAAATTCCCCCTGCGTTGGTCACCAAGATGTCGATGCCACCAAGTAGCCGCTGACTCTCGGCCACCACCGCGTTGACCACCTGTTCGTCGGTCAAATCGGCGGCAATCGCATGTGCGCGTACTCCATGAGCTTGGGCCGCGGCCACCACTTGGTTGGCACTTTCGGCACTTGAGAGATAGGTCAACACCACGTCCACGCCGTGTTCGGCGAGCATCTCTACGATGCCTTTGCCGATGCCCGATGCACCACCGGTGACGAGGGCACGTTTGCCACGTAAGCCGTAATCGCTCATGTGTTTGTTCCTTTCAGAAGCTGAAAAAACAGCGAATTATGCGGTCTGCTGGAGTGCTTGATAGGCTGCCAGGGTGCGCACGATTTGTGCGATGTGCGCATGGCCGTGCGCCACGTACCCGTGCAAAATGCTGGCGAGTGTCATTGCTCCCGCCTCAGCGTGTTGTCCGGTGCGCTCCCAATCGGTGTCGTCGAGTTGTGCAAAAAACGCCGCCCAGCGCTGATGTAGTCCCTGCAAGATGAGCAACGAGGGGCCGATGTCCGGATTCTGACTGTCTGCGAGGGCGGCCCATGCGTCTTGGTCGTACGGTTTGAGGGGCGGGTTCTGCTCGGTCAAAATGAGCCGACAACGCGCGAAGGCCGTGCTGTGCGAATCAGCGAGATGATGCACGTTTTGGGCGATGCTCCACTCGCCGAGAATCGGTGTGGCCACGAGCGCTTGGTGATCGATGCGTGTGACGACCGCTTGTAACTGAGTGGGAAACACGGCGAGTTGGTGGATGGCGACGTGGTGCGTTTGCATGCGTGCCTTGACCTTTCGTTGCTACACGGGAAGTTGTACTGATTGTACTACGAGTTGATGCGCTTGCGTGTGGCGAGTGTGGTAGGATGGGAACAGCACAAAATGAAGAAACGAAAGAGGTGCTGGTGATGTCCCATGAGTTTTTGCATGCGGCCCATGGTGGCTCGCAGTGGCGTGCTCGTGCCACTGATCCGTTGGCGCAGATTGGTGTGACGACCGAGTATGGCCGGCTCCGCCGCGTCATCATGCATCGTCCCGGCGCTGAAATCGACGGTATCACGGATGCAGATGCGGTGTTGTGGGACGACATTGTAGCGCCGAGTGTGGCACGTGAACAGCACGACAACCTGACGAGCACCTATCGTTCGTTTGGGGTGGAAGTGGTAGAATTGACCCCCGGCGAGCAGGCCACCCCCAACATCTACTTTTGTCGTGACCACTTTTTCATGACGCCACGAGGGGCTATCGTTGCCCGCATGGCCTCGGCGGCTCGTGCCGGCGAAGAATGGGTGTCGGCCCGGCGCATGTTGGCCGCTGGGGTGCCCATCGTGCATGGCGTGCACGGTGATGCGGTCTTTGAGGGTGCCGATGTGGTCTATGTGCGTGACGGTGTGGTCATGGTGGCAACGGGTTTGCGTACCAATCAGGCGGGAGCCGAGCAGGTGGCCATCGAGCTCAAACGCATGGGTTTTGAACCACATATCGTGAATATGCCATGGGGTTGCGGTCATATCGATGGTGGGGTAAATATTGTGGGGCCACGTACGGCTGTCATGGTGCCCAATAATGTGCCCCATGCCGCCTACGAACTCTTGCGCTACATGGGATTTACCATCATCAACGCCTGTGATGCGCC
>Ga0172372_10002669_pt1 | contig 26863 bp, 27 predicted proteins | sample LakKiv5m_2_FD_114544 | JGI IMG/M metagenome (GOLD analysis project Ga0172372, IMG submission 114544) | Freshwater microbial communities from Kabuno Bay, South-Kivu, Congo - kab_092012_9.5m | ecosystem: Environmental > Aquatic > Freshwater > Lake | place: Democratic Republic of the Congo...
AATATATATTTTATATAATAATGGCTTCAACAAGAAATAAAAATACTCCTGGAAATTATTGTATGGAAATGAAACAATATGAAAATTCTAAGGAATGGAATTTATATAAATACAGTTCTCATGGTTATGCTTATAATACAAAATTACCTGGTAATGGGTTTGGTAATATTCGATTGCCTTATGATGTTATGTCACACAATGCAATTGAAACTGAATCATTTTTATATGGTATTGGATTAACAAATTTGGTAAAACCAATGCATGAATTTACACCTGAGCCAAAATGTTTGGAAACAATAAATTTAGTAAAAAAAAGAGATATTATAATGCCAATTCCGCATGCAGTGTCAAAAAGTCAACGTCCATTTTTATAAAATTGACATTTTTTTTATTTTATTTTTTATCATCATATTTTATTATTTTACTTTTTTTAATAATATAAAAAATAAAAATAAAAATAAATGATATCTAATAATTATTATTATTCAGTGGAAGAAATTGCATCAAAAATGTATGAATTACCAGAAAATTGTAATGAATTAAATGTATTATGTTATAATATTAATACTAAAATTGTAGAACCATTTTTATTATTTATGATGAAAAAAGATGAAACAACAAACATAATGAATTTTTTTAAAATTTTTAATAATTTAAATGATATTTATGAAATTGAAAAAAATGTGGATTTATTAATGAAACATATTGGATTTGTTAATTATATATATTATGGTATAATTTGTGATAATTTTGAAAATTATTTTGTTGTTGTTGAAATTAAAAATTTTGAAAATTTCAATACAATTTTTTTTTTAAAAAAAAATATATATTTTTCATTAACATCAGAAATAATTAATTCAAAAAAAATTTTTGGATTTTCAATAAATGAAAAAATTACTGAAATTTTTACAAACACACCAATGATTGGAATTTTAACAAATAATAAAAATAAAAAAATATATAAATTACCTGATGTTGCATATAAATATATAAATAAACATCAAGAAAATTATTATTCAATATTTGCCAATGAAAAAGAAAAATTGTTCGAAAGTTGTGATGAGTATTATTTTTTTAATAGAGAATATTTAACAAATTTAAATAATTTAGATACTATATGTTGTATCAAATATGCAACATTTACTGACAATCAAATATATTTTGAAAATGAAGAATGTTTTTCTTTAACAGATCATGAAATTGATGAAATATTATTGAATCATAAATATAAAACTTTGTTTATCAATTATTTAAATGGAAATTCAGAACAAAATCCTGATTTATTAGTAGTTAATTATAATTCTTTTATAAATATATAATAATTTATTACATGTTTATGATAATAAAATAATAAAAATAAAATAATATTATTATTAATTAATAATATTATGAATAACAATAATATTTCATCAGCCATAACAGGAATTAGTATAATGATTATTTTATTTTATGGAATAATGAGAATTTTAGAATATTATAACATTGGAATAGATAAATATGGGTCATATTTAGCTTTTTATGCATTTTTATTTATTTCTTGTTATATAATTCCAACAAAATATAAACATACTTAAATGTCTCTTGGTGTTAAATATATTGTATAAACAATATCATATGAAGATCTTTCATATTTTATTTTATTTGTGTAATTTATTTTTAAATGTTTACATATTTGTCTAATTATGGTTGTAAAATGATTATAATTCATTTCACGTGTTAAATATTTTCTTTTTGATATATAATAATAAGGAATGCATTTATTTATAAAATTTTTAATTGAACCATCAAATATTGCTTTTTTATAAGAAAGTAAATTAACCACATAATAATTACGGTTATAATTTTTTTGACAAATATTATTTAAAAAATCAATTAAAATTTCAATTGGAAATTTTTTTTTTATAATTTGATTGTTAATGCAACAATCATTACTAACATTTGAATTTATATCTGATACTTCATCATTATTATCATCATCATTATCATCATTATTATCATTATTGTTACAATTGCAATTATTACAATTGTCATTGTTAGTTGCAAAAATCATTTGAGTTTATTATATAATAATATATTTTTTAATTCATATTAAAATATATATTTTATATATTGCAATTATATATTTTATATTTTGTAACTATACATTTATAGAATTATAAATATTATTTGTAAATAATGCTAATTCAATTTCATCTTCATGAATATTATGAAATATAGCAATATATTTACAAATTATTGGTATTATTTCATATTTTTGTGTTTCATTCAATGAATTTGTTATTTTAATAAAAATAAAATAATTATCAAGAATATCAATAACTGAATATCCATGATCAAATAATTTATAAATAATATTTATTGATTCTTGTAAATTTTTGTTTAATATATTTTTGGTATATTCTTGAAAAACTAAAAAACTTATATTTGAACACAAATTATTTGCAATTTGTAAATCAATTGGTAAATTAATTAATTTTATTTTTTCTAAATAATTTAGCAATATTTTTACAGAACCATTGCTTATATTTAATATAAATTCTTGCGAATCTTCTGAAATATTTAAATTTTCATTTTCTATTATTTTATCCATTATTTGTTTTAATTGAGAATTATTAAGAGGTTTTATTTTTAAAATTGTTAATCTGGATTGTAATGTTTCAATTACTTTTTGAGAATTGGAACATGTTGCAATAAAATGAACTATTGAACTATATTTGTCAATAAAATTTCTAAAAACTTGTTGACTTTGTTCATTTATAAAATCAATGTCATCAAGAACAATTATTTTTTTTTTTCCTGATAAACTAGAATATGTTTGACAAAATGTTTTAACATCATTTCTACAAAAATTTATACCATGATCTTTTAAAGAATTTATGTATAATATATTATTTAAATATTGATTTGTTGGTATATCTTTATAATATTCTTTAATTATTGCATTAATATATGTAGTTTTTCCAGTTCCTATGTCTCCAATAAGCAATAAATTTAAATTATTCATATTAATCATAATATTTATAATATTTGTTAATTCTAAATCTGTATTAAATTCTAACAATGATTTTGGTTGATATTTTTTTATAAATAATTCATTTGCCAACATTTATTTTTATTTTAAAAATATATTTATATAAAATTATTAAATATATATTTTATTCATTTTATTTTATTTTATTTATTTTATTTTATTTATTTTATTTTATTTTATTTTGAAAAATGTAAAAATAAAATTTCGTTAAATTAACATCAAAATTATAAAAATATTATTTAATTGCAAAGATGAATAAACCAAATTATTATGAAATATTAAATTTGAATAAAAATGCATCTCAAGATGAAATTAAAAAAGCATATAGAAAAATGAGTTTAATATATCACCCTGATAAAAATAATGATAGTGAAGAATCAAAAAAAAAGATGCAAGAAATTTCTGAAGCTTATGAAATACTAGGAGATTCTGAAACACGTCAACAATATGATAATGGAACTTATAATTTAACACATAATTTTGGAGAAATGCCATTCGATGTTAATGATATTTTTGCGAATATATTTGGTCAATCTTTTGCACATCCTCAACAAGGATCTACAAAATTTAAAGTATTTTTTGGTGGAACTCCTTTTAATGCACAAAATTTTCAACATATAATTAGAATTCAACCAATAATAAAAACAATTATAATTCCATTTGAAAAAGTATTTATAGATTTAAAAATTCCAGTAGAAATTAAAAGACTAATTCAAAATGAAAATCAACATACAGAAGAAATTGAAACAATTTATATAGATATTTTAAAAGGAATAGATGATGGTGAAATAATTAATATTAAAGAAAAAGGAAATTGCATTGATGGTGTTAAAGGAGATGTTAAATTAATTATTAAAATTGACAATAAAACTGATTTTAAACGTGATGGATTAGATTTAATATATACAAAAACAATAACTTTAAAAGAAGCTTTATGTGGTTTTAGTTTTGAATTAAAACATTTGAATGGAAAAATATATACTATAACAAATTCTAGCACAATAGGTCATGTAATACATCAAAATTATAATAAAACAATTCCAAATATGGGATTGATGAGAGAAAATTATATTGGAAATTTGATAATTATTTTTAATATTAAATTTCCAGAAATATTAACAACTGAAATTGTTGAAGAATTAAAAAAAATAGATTTTTAACATATTTCATGTTCAATGTTTAATGCTTGATGTAAAATATAAAATTAAAGACATTAAATAACTTTTTTTATTTTTAAATTAAAATTATATAAATTATATATTTTATTATTTTATAATATAAAATGTTGGCTATTTACAAACAAAAAAAATCATCAGAATTAACTTTAAAATTTAATTCTGATGTAAAAAAATTACAAATAAATTTATCTGATTCAATAAAAAAAATAAATAAATTAAATATTAATTTAAAAAGTAAAAATAATTTAATCAACAAATTGATGTTAAATTATAACCAAAGTTTAGATATTTTAAAAAGAAATTATAATTTAAATTTACAAATAATTAATAATTATGATTCAAATTTTCCGAATAAAACAACAAAATTTACTAATAAAAAATTATTAATTTTTGGTTTAAATTATGCAAATACTCAATATGAATTAAACGGATGCATTGATGATGCTAAGAAAATGCATGAATTTTTATCTTCTAAAGGATTTATAACATATGATATTTTAACTGATTTCACTGAAATTAAACCAACAAAAGAAAATATTTTAAATAAAATTAAAGATTTTATTAATTCGTCAAATGAAGGCGATTTATTATTTATTTATTTTAGCGGTCATGGCTCTTCAACATATGACAATAGTAATGATGAATTAGATGGAATGGATGAAATGATTGTTTCACTTGATTTACAAGGTGTTTATGATGATGAAATTCAAAATATTTTAAAAAATAATAAAAATGTTACAATAATTGGATTATTTGATAGTTGTCATAGTGGAACTATGTTTGATTTGAAATATTCATATGATATACCAAATAATAATTACATTGAAAATACTAATATTGGATTCAAAGAAATTTTAAATGGAAATATTTTAATGATAAGTGGTTGTTTAGATAATCAATATAGTTCAGAAGCATTAATAAATAATAAAATACAAGGAGCAATGACATGGTCTTTTATAGATATTTTATCAAATTCACCAAATTGTTCATGGTCTTTTTTATTAAAAAATATGAATAAATTACTAAATGAAAATGGATATCAACAAAATCCATTATTATCAACAAACAAAATTTATGATATTGATTCAACAATTTTTTTATAATTAAATAACATATTTATATGTTCCATTTGGTGGTGATAAATTATTATAATATGGAAAACATTTTCCATCATTACATGTTGTTGCTAATCTATTTTTTGCTCTTCTAACTGCAATACTTGTTCCACCAATACCACTATTTCCAGCTTGATATTTATTATTAACATTTTGTGGTGTGTTTGTTATTTTATTTCCTCCAGCAGCAAATTTAGTAGATCTTCTTGCTCCTGCTGTTCCTCGTTTATATAAAAATCCTGGAAATCCAATTTGATTACCATACCAAAATTGTCCATATGAATTTGAGTTTGTCATTTTAATATATTAACATATTTTATAAAAAATATATATATTTATAAAAAATATATATATTTATAAAAAATATATATAATTTAAAAAAATATTTGTAAAAAATAAATAATTTAAAAAAAATATTTATTGTGTAAAAAATATATATTATAAACCATTTTTGCAATATTCTTTGCAATATTTACATTCTTTATAATTCATTCCATACCAATGTTTTCCATCAGGGCAAATGTGAGGCATTATGAAATCTTTTTTATACCAAAAATTTTCTAAATTATCTAATTCATTTCCATTCCAAATATTATATCTTTCATTTATTTCTTCAATATCAGTTCCAAGACTTATTCTACATAAAGGACATTTAAAATTACTACATTTTTTATTTATTTGTTTAAATACATATGAATCAAAAATGCATTTTTTATGAAATGAATGACCACATTGTGTTAAATATGCATCTTTTTTTCGTATTATTTTATCATAACATATAGGACATTCATCAAACGGTTTAATATACATTTTACGATTAAAACAAGGTCGACATTCATTATTACCAATTTTATTTTTAATTAAAATATTTTTTTCTTCATCTGGCTCAAATTCATATAAATTATATATATCTTCAAGTGTATTTAATATCATTTTGCAATAAATATTATTTTATTATAAATAATTATAAAATAATATTTTTATGTTAATATTTTTCAATTTTTTATGTTAAATTAACAAAATAAATATTTTGCCAATAAAAATGATATGAATATATTTGGTATTATATGGTTATAATTTTCAAAAGTATTTGAAAAATTTGTTTCAAAAACATGATCTAATAAATCTGGGCCATAATTGCATGTTTTTACATCTTCATCTGAAGATATATCTGATGTTTTATGGTGTATAACATGTTCTGGAGATAAATGAAATAATGAATAATTAATAATATGGGTTGAAACATAAATAAATCCGTAATAAAATATAAATATATTTGGAATAATATTTATGTTAATTAATGCTTGAATAAAATAAATAATTGCAAAAAATAATATATTCGATATTAATTCAATTATTAAATTAATATATTTAGAAATGATAGATTTTTCATTATTACTGTTATGATGATAATCCATATGAACATTAAATGGTTTTGGTAAATTATGGAACAATTTGTGAATAAAATAAGAATATAAATATAAAAAAATCATTGAAAAAAATGTTATAATTGGATAATATTTTTTATTTCCTAATATAAATGCACCTATTAATATAATGTATGAATGAATAAATTGATTTTCAATATAATTTGGAAAATTTGAATATTTTATAAAATTTATTATTTGATTACACATTTTTAAAATTTGTTGGTACATTTTTGATATTTTATATGAATATATTTTTATTTTTATTTAAATTATTTGCAATTTAATTATTTACATTATAATTATATTAAATTTTCATATATAAAATATAAAAATTATGAAAATTATTAAAATATTTTCAGATTATTGCACAACAGAATCAATTACAAATACTTTTATTAAAATTAATAATTTATTGTATGACCCAAATTATAATGTTAATTATAAATTTACTTATGATGATGATTATACACATGTTATAATATTAAACAAAGCAATGCCTAAATTAAAAAATGAAATATTAAAAGAAAATGTGATTGGATTAGCACATGAACCACCAGAATTTTTAGGTTTAGTTTATAAAAAAGATGAAAATAATTCATTAGTTGATTTCAATTTTATAAATTATGTTCAAAATAACGTTGGAAAATATTATATTGGAGAAAAATATGATTTACCTGATGAATTTATTGAAGGATTTGGATATTTAGGTTATTGTCATATTCCAATAAAATTATATCAACAACCAATGATTAAAAATAAAATCATGAGTTTAATGATTTCAGAAAAAAACTGGACTTTTGGTCATAATTACAGACATTTGTTAGCACAAATAATTCTTGAAAATAATTTACCCATTGATATTTATGGCAGAGGATGTTGTTATTATGAAACAACATCTGAAACATTAAAAGGAACTTTTGAAAATGAAGATAATATTAAAAATTATTTATTTACAATTGCTATTGAAAATACATGTCATCCTCATTATTTTAGTGAAAAAATAATAAATCCTCTTTTGCATGGAACAAATGTCATTTATTTTGGATGTAAAAATATTTGTGATTATTTTCCAAAAGATGCAGAAAGTTTAAGTGATGGGAATGGAATTTATTTATTAAATGGAGATGTAAATAATGATATGAATATAATATTAAAAATATTAAATAATTGGCAACATTATTATACAAAAATAAATTTAGAAAAAATACATAATGTTGTTAATATAAAAAACATCATATAAAATACTGAAATAAGTTGTAATTCAATCAAAGATATAATTCAATCAAAGATATAATTCAATCAAAGATATAATTTGATCAAAGATGTAAATATCAAAGATATAATTTGATCAAAGATGTAAATAATAATTTATTATTAGAATTAACAAAATGTAAGAAAAAAATGTAATATTTTTAATTTATTATTTCTTTAAATTCATTGTATTATATATAAAAAATTGATTAAGTATTTAATAATATTTTTATATATAATATATAATTATTTATATTATAAATTATAAATTAAAAAATAATTAAAATGGAAAAAAAAGTAAATAAAAAAATAGATGCTTATATGTCTACTTTTAAAAATGATATTAGACAAAAATCTCATGAATTAGATATAATAAGTGAACCAAAAGTATCACAATTATTGCAATTTGTTTATGATTATCATCGTTTGATATTTAAAAAAGAAGATTTTATGAAAAGAAAAAGAAATAAAATTGGAATTGAAATGCATTGTCGTTGTATTGCAAAACGTTCAAATGGTGAACAATGTACAAGAAGAAAAAAAAATAATTCTGATTATTGTGGAACTCATTTGAAAGGAACACCACATGGAATTTGCGATATCGTAATTGAAGAAACTGAAGAAAATGTGAATGAAATTGAAGTTAGAGTTCAAGATGTAAATGGAATAATGTATTTTATTGATTTAAATAATAATGTTTATGAAACAGAAGAAGTTTTAATGAAAAAAAGAAATCCAAAAATAATTGCAAAATATTTAAATAATTTAAATGGAGAACCAGAAATAATATATTTTTAATTTTATAAATTATAATTATTTATATTACACCGACCAAAAAGAAAAATGAGACAAAAACGAAGTTATAATTTATATATTTTATAACTATGTTTCAAGTAGTTTTCTAAATGTTTCTTTTGTATTTTCTTTTCTAAAATATTAGTAATTACATTATAAATATCTTCGTACGTGTTTGGACTTTCTTTTTTAATGTAATGTTTTAACTGACTAAAGAACTCTTCTATGCTGTTGGTTTCAGGATGGTAAGGGACTGAATAAATCAAATGGTTATTATTATTTTCTATCGTTTCTCTTATTATTTTTGATTTATGAATAACCGCATTATCCATAATTACCAAATAATTTTTATATTTGGAATGAATAAACTCATCATAAAATTCTAATATATCATTTGTTTTTACACCTCCTTTTCTTTCAGGATATAATTTCCATCCAATAACTTTTTCAGAACTTATAGCACATAATAAATTATATCTTTTATAAGGATACTTATTGGTTTTCTTTATTACTCTTGTCCCACTCTTACTTCTACCATAGGTTAAAGTCATATTCAAATATATAGAGGTTTCATCTAAACATATAGTTCTTTTATAATCAAATTCTTTTAACTTTTTGTAAAAATCTTCCAAATCTTGCTTTTCTTATCCTTCTTTCTTTTCAGGATAATATTTACTTCTTAAACGCTTTCTTGTAAGTTTATGTTTATGTAAAATATTATAAATACTCATATCGGTTAAATGAACTTTGTATTTTTCATTTACTAATTTTGATAATTCCCATAAAGTAGTTGTATTGTATTTTCTTACATAATCCTTTACAAACTTTTCAATTTCAGGTGTAATTTTAAGATTATGATTTTTACGAGTTTTGCGAGTTACATTTCCTTTTTGTTTATATGTTTTTATCCATCTTGATAATGATTGATGCCTACATTTGAAAATTTCACAAGTATCACGCATATCTTCATTATGGTCTAAATAATATTTAACAGTAGTAAGTTTATAATCTTCCGTATGTTGCTTCATAATAAATCTATACAAAATTATTTAAAAATATTTAGTTATAATAATATAATATAAAATGAACGAAAACTATAAAGAAGAAAATGAATTACTGAAACAACGCATAAATGAATTAGAAGAGCGATTAAAAAAATATACTTGCGGAAAAAATCATAAAACATATTACGAAAAAAATAAACAAAAAGTTATGGAAGATGGAGCAAATTATTTACAAAAATTAAAAGAAGAAAATCCTGAAAAATTAAAAGAATATAGGCAACGAGCATATCAAAAACGAAAGGAAAAAATGAAACAAACGAAAGAAAATACTAATAGTTAAAACATATTAAATATAATATATTTAATTTATAATAATGTCAAACCCATATAATCCACAATGGTTAGGTTTTGCACCTGCTACAGATAAACAAATAATGGGTGGTTCTGCTCCATTTGTCTATAATTATATGTCTCACGATAGTCAATCTTGTATAACGGCAAAATCAATGTTTAATACAGCACATTCTGAAATGTATAGTCCGAATTCAATTGTTAAGTCTCATCCAGCATCAAATATTATTCAAAGTTCTACAATGAAAATACACGAAAATACAATACAAAATGTATGTACACCAAGTTTCATAGTAGATACAAATATAAATTATAATGCTTTGGGAATGCCGACACCTTCATTTACATTTTCTTAAAAAATTGATTTGAATTTTAATAATTATTTCAAATCAATATACAACAAACTATTGGAATGGAAGCAAGGTGCAATACGTGTAAAGTAGCAACTTATGGTGAAGCAGGAAGAAAATTGTTAATAGAAAAACAACAATACTCGTTAAAAAGTATTAAATTAATCTTATACTTTTACCAATAAGATCTTTTATAATAAATGTGATTGGCTCGTATCAACTACCCTGTATACGAAAGGTTCAAATTAAATTATTATGTAGAACTACCTAATGCGAATAGTTTACCTAAAGAAAGTTCTTAGAATTTTCAACGATACTGGTGTGTAAATTGTAATTTTGTATTCAGAGTATTTTCTCCATTTCCAGCAGAATATTTCCAACCAGAATTAGATGTAAATTATGTTTTAGACAAACAAAAAAAAATGTGGGAATGCGGAAAAAGAGATAATTACTGGAGAAATAAATAATTTTGCGGAAAAACTATTTAAAAATAAAATATTTAGTAAATATATAGGATGAATTCCAAAAAAGAACCTCCTGATAAATATCGGTGTTTGAAACTTCCTATTACATCTATTCTTTACAAGAATAATGAAGAAGTTAAGGAAAATATGGAAATCTTACAAAATGCGATAATTAGAACAAATGCTATTACAACTAAAACATATTTTTTATTACGATTATGGGTTTTACACAAATATCATAATAATCAAGAAATTCCTGAAATTACAGAAGATACTATTTCTATGTGTATGAAATCTGTAATGAAATCATCATCAGGACAAAAACCTAAAGGAAATAATGCAATTTTGTTATATGAGTTTCAAAAATTAAATACATTTGATTTAGAAGATGGTAGTAATTTATCATCCATTTTGGATTATTATTCTACCACGATGATTACTGCTATTGAAAATAATATTAAGATGAGATTTTTTGATTATATAAAACGCTTTGTAAATTCTTATTTCAAACATCTTTATCGAGAACAAATTGAAAATAAAGAATTTAAGAAACAACTCTATAAAGAAATAAATTTAGTCAAAAACGATATAATCAATAATACGCTTACTTGTAATGAAAAATACCATAATTGGTTAAAAGAAAATCGTAATAAGATTGCTCCTGAAATATTTGAAAATAGTTATTATTACGACATTAAAGTTTCACCTTATAAGTATTTGAAACATATGATTTTTATGTGTTTAGAATTAGAGAATTTGGAAAGAAAATCATTCCAGTTTTTCCCTATACAAACCAACTCTATACCAAGACACATTCAAGTAGATACAAAAGCATTAGTGGAATTATTTATAGAAACAGAAAAACATCAAAAATTATTAGATATTTGGATTAAAGAAACAACTGAAATAAAATCAGGAAAAAATAAAGGAAAACCTAAAAATAAAACAAAGGGAGATTTGTATAATTGTTTAGAACAAAATAAAGAATTTATTTGGAATACAATTTTCAATATAACACAGACAAGAAAGAATTATGTTTTTGATTATACCATTATTACGGATGGATATGCAACTTCTTTGAGATTTTTACATAAAGATTTTGTAGAAAAAGAACATGAAAAGAAAGATAAAAAAAAGGCAGGAAAGAAAGCATTACAAGGATTAACCAAAGAACAAAAAGATAAAATTAAAGAAGACAAGAAAATATTACAAAAAGAACAAACAAAACAAAAACGATTGGAAAATAAAAATAAACCTAAAAAATCTAAAAAGGAAGAAAAACAAGAAAATCCTGAATTTCCTTATATTGATGAAGTTCCAAAAGAACAATTAGAAGGAAAACATATTTATGTTGATCCGGGAAAAAGAAGTTTATTTTCTATGATGGACGATGAAGGAAATTATTTTTCTTATACAAACAGAATGTATTTGAAAGAAACAAAACGATTGAAATATCAATCTTTGTTAAAAAATTACAAGGATAAAATAGGAATAACTAAAATACAAGAAGGATTAAATAAGTATAATTCTAAAACCTGTAATATAGAAAAATTCAAAGAATACATTACTGAAAAAATAAAAGCAAATGAAACATTAGTTCCGTTATATCAAGAACTAAAATTTCGTAAATATAAATGGTATGGTTATATCAATAAAAAACGAACAGAAGATAATATGGTGAATAAAATAGTAAAAAAATACAGCAAAGACCATATTATTATCATAGGTGATTGGAGCATAGGGAAACAAATGAGGAACTTTATATCTACACCAAATTTAACATTAAAACGAAAATTACAAGAAACTTTTAAGGTTTATAATATAGATGAATTTAAAACATCTTGTTTATCATATAAAACCGAAGAAGTATGTGAAAATTTATATTTGAAGTTTAAGAAAGACACAAAACAAAAAGAACGAAAGATACATTCTATTCTAACATATCAAATGGAAAATAATAGGAAGGGTTGTATCAATCGTGATAAAAACGGATGTAAAAACATTCAAAAAGTATTCAAATGTTATATGGAAACAGGTGAAAGACCTGAAAAGTATAGAAGAGAATACAATAATAATAAAAGTATCCAACCGCTAAAAGCCGTGAAATGTGATACAAGCCCAAGATTTTCTACCTGAGAAAATGGATAGGGTGCTTTTACATCACCGAAGAGAAAATAATAAAATTTTTATTTTTTACAAAAAGTTTGTCTCATTTTTCTTTTTGGTCGGTGTAATTATAATTTACATTTATATTTTTAGTTAAATTATTTTTTTACATTTCATAATTATTAATTATTAATCATTAATCATCAATTATTTGATGTAATTCCAAATTTTTCATTTAAAATTGTTATTTTATTTGGTTTTTTTTTATACAATTTATTTTTAACTTGATTTGTTAATGATGAATTTGATGGAATTATTTTATTATTTAAAATAAAATCTTCATTGTCTTCGTGCAATTCTGGAAAAACTCTTGTCAATGGTTTGTCAATAACAAAATATAATCTTTCATTTCTTAATAAAGATCTATATTCCTGAATTGTTAAATCTCCCAAAAATTTATCCAATAAATATCTTGGATCTGATGCTTCTTTAATACCTCTATCATATTTATATATTTTTGAATAAATATCATTCAATAATTGATATCTTTCAGCTTTAGCAGATCTATCAATGTGTTCATTCATTAAATATGCAACTGCACATTCTGGACTACAAAAACAACCATACACATGATATGTTCCATTCAAATAATATTTTGGTATATAAATAGGTGGATTATCAAAATCACATGTATCCCAAAAACAGCAAGACTTTTTCACAATATTATTTATGTGCAATTTATATTCCAATTGTTTTATTTTTTTTGAAATTTCTTTCATATTATTATTATCATCATTATAATCATCATCATTATAATCATCTTCATTATTGTTATTATTGACATTATTAATTTTATCATTAACAATTACATTTGGATTATAATTATACATAACTTCATTACAAATATGATTATTATAAGCATCTAATGTATCATTTTCTATCAATGGTTTTTCTAAATCTGACATATTACATCTCAAACATAATATAACATTTTGTTTTTCATCAATTTGTTCTTCAATTATTGAACTTTGAGAAATTATTTTTCCTCCATTTGGTTTTCTTCCACGTTTTTTTGGAATTTTAACATCTTCTTTTTTTTCTTCACTTTCATTACCACTTATATCACCGTAATTATCATATTGATTTTGTTCACAATGTAATTTCATTTGATTTTGTATTTCTAATAATTCTTTTTTTGATTTTCTTCCTCTTTTTCCTTTTGGTTTTATATTATTATTTTTTTCTAACTTATCAAATTCTTCTTTTCCTTCAATGCTTTCTTGATTTTGTTCAAATTCATATATTTCTTCAATATTTTCAGTTTCAATCATTTTATTATTATAATTTTATTATAATTAAAATAAGCAACTTCTTTTTAAATAAATTTTTATATATTATTAAGAATCAACAAAACATAAATATTTAAAATATTTAAAATAATATAAATATTTAAAATAATATATATATTTTATATAAATTTAAAAAATAATTAATAAATTTATGTTAATATGAGTAGTATTCCTTGGATAGAAGCATATAGGCCAAATAATTTTAATAATGTTGTTCTTGATTCATTAAATAAACAAATTTTAAAAAATATTATTAATACAGGACAATTTCCAAATTTATTATTTTATGGACCGCCTGGAACTGGAAAAACAACAACAATAATAAATTTAATTGAAGAATATCAACAAACCCATAGTGTTAAAAATAAAGAATTAATAATTCATTTAAATGCATCTGATGAAAGAGGAATTGATATTATAAGAAATCAAATTAGTCAATTTGTAAATTCAAAAAATTTATTTATTAGAGGAATAAAATTTGTTATATTGGATGAAGTTGATTATATGACTAAAATAGCACAACAAGCATTAAAATATTTGATACAAAAATATTCTAACAATGTAAGATTTTGTCTTATATGTAATTATATTAGTAGAATTGATGAAGGGTTACAAAATGAATTTATGAAATTAAGATTTAATCAACTCCCAAAAGAAAATGTTTTTTTATTTTTAAAAAATATTTCAGAAAAAGAAAATTTAAATTTGTTAGAAAGTACCATCAATGAAATAATATTCTCAAATAAATCGGATATTAGAAGTATGATAAATTTTATGCAAACTAATCAAGATAACATAAATAATATTTTAGTTATTAATGATGAAAAATGGTTGGAATTATATGAGAAAATAAAAAATAAAAATTCAATTGATGAATTAGAAAATTATATATGTGAAATTTCATTGAATTATAACATGAGTGAAAAAAATATAATAAATAATTTTTTACTTTTTTTAATAAGAAATAACATGAATAATATTAACTCAAATAATATTTTTTTATCAATTTGCGAAAATATAATACACAATGAAAATTGTAACGTAAGATACTATTTAAAATATTCTTTAAATAAATTATTAATATTTTTATAAAAAATTGAAAAAAATATTAAAAATAAATTTAAAGATAATTGTAAAATAAATATAAAAAATAAAATATAAAATATACAATGTTTAATGATGCATTATTTTTAAGTGAAAAATCAAACAATTTAAATGACGAATGGTTAGAATTTATGAATGTACCAAGTGAAAATAATAAAAATAATGAAAATAATGAAATCATGAAAAATGAATCAATTTCTAAATTTGACAATATAAATCCTCCAGAACCAACCCCAATTTACATATCAACAAAATCAAAAATTTCATATTTAAATGTTCCTGTTAATTTAAATATTTTTTGGAATATTTCAATAATACCTTATTCATCACCATTAGAAGGTTGTATTAAAAAACAAGCTAGAATAACAACAACAACTTTAGAAGATTTTAATGAAATACAAAGCAGATTAATAAATGAAAAATATGTAGAACAATTTATAGTTTGTCACATTGATAATCCATGTGGAAGAATTAAATTTAAAGATATTAGAAAAATATCAATTGGAATTTATAAAAAAGATTTAATGACCAAAACTAAAAATAAAGAAGCATTTTATAATTGTTTAGTTTTAATAATGAGATTTAAAATAAACAACATGTTTCGTGAATTTCATGTAAAATTATTTAATACTGGAAAGATAGAAATACCTGGAATAAAAAATGATGAAACATACCAGTTTGTTTTGCAAAAACTCATTGAATTTATCCAACCATTTTATAAAAATGTATCTATATTCTGCAAACCAAATAATGACATTATTCTTATAAATTCAAATTTTAATTGTGGATTTTATATAAATCGAGAAAATTTGATTGATATTCTAAAAAATAAATATAATATTACTCCAATTTATGATCCTTGCAATTATCCAGGCGTTAAAGCTCCATTTTATTACAATCCAAATAAATCTTCACAAAATGGAATTCAAGTAAAACCTGAAGATAAAAATAAAGATGAATTTAAAAATGTAATAAAAATTCATTGTTCCATATTTAGAACAGGTAGTGTTCTTATTTTAGGAACTTGTAATGAAATTATATTAAATGAAGTTTATACATTTTTAACAAATTTATTAAAAAGTGAATTTAAATATATATGTAGTGATATAATTGATGAAAGTAATAAACCAAAAAGTAATAAAAACAAAAAAAGAAAATCTCAAAAAAAATTTATTGTGTATGAAGATGTTGTTCAAGAAATAGATCAAGAAGATTTAATTAAAACATCATTAATTGACAATAATAATAATTCATTGTTTGAATTTGACTATGAATATGAAGAAATTAAATAATTAATTTATTTTTTATTAAATAATTCGTTCAATTATAAAATATAATACATATTTATTTTATAATTATTATTAATGAATTTAGATTTAAGAAAATTTGATATGCGTTCAATTGTTTTTAATAGAAATGAATCAAAAGGTCCAGTAATTGTTTTTATAGGTCGTCGTGATACTGGTAAAACTTTTTTAGTTAAAGATTTATTATATTATCAACAAGATATTCCAATAGGAACTGTAATATCAGGAACAGAAGAAGGTAATGGATTTTATGGAAAATTAGTTCCAAAATTATTTATTCATAATGAATATAATACTGCAATTATTGAAAATATTTTAAAAAGACAGCGTCAAGTTCTTAAACAAATTAAACAAGAAATGCAACAATTTAACAGAACTTCTATTGATCCAAGAACTTTTGTCATTTTAGATGATTGTCTTTATGACAATTCTTGGTCAAGAGATAAATTAATGCGTGCTCTCTTTATGAATGGTAGGCACTGGAAGGTCTTATTAGTGATAACGATGCAATTCGCTTTAGGTGTCCCACCCGCATTACGTACACAAATTGATTATGTTTTTATTTTAAGAGAACAATATATCAGCAATCGAAAAAGAATTTATGAAAATTATGCAGGAATGTTTCCAACTTTCGAGTCATTTTGTCAGGTAATGGATCAATGTACTGAAAATTATGAGTGTTTAGTTATAAATAATAATGCAAAATCAAACAAATTACATGACCAAATATTTTGGTATAAGGCAGATGCTCACGGAGATTTTCATTTGGGTGCTAGAGAATTTTGGGAATTATCAAAACAATTAAATGATGACGATGACGAACAACAATACGACCCAAATAACGTAAAAAAGAAAAGTTCCGGTCCTAGAATATCAGTCAAAAAAAGTAAATGGTAAAATAAAAATGATTTGCTTTTTGCTTTAAAAACCAAAAAGCAAATACGTAAAAAACAATATAAAGACAAGTTGAAATATATAATTATAAATAAAATGGAACCAGTTGATATTGTTAAAATAATTAAAAATAATTCAGTTGAAATTTTATACCAAAAAAATGATATTAAATTATTGGAAAAAATTAAAGAAAATTTTACTGATTTTCAACAAAAATTATTTTTATTAACATATTATTGTCGTTTAAATTTTCATCCAATTAATGATTATGTAATTGATTTAGATAATATTTGGGATTGGATTGGATTTTCTCAAAAAGTTTCTGCTAAAAGATTATTAACAAATAATTTTACAGAAGATGAAGATTTTAAAGTAGTGAATACACGTGAAATTTCCCCAACAAATATATCAGGTAGAGGTGGACATAATAAAGAAAATATTTTTTTAAATATAAGAACATTTAAAAAATATTGTCTTAAATCTGGAACTTATAAATGCAATGAAATATATGATTATTACATAAAATTTGAAGAAATAATGCAAGAATTAAATGATGAAGAAAATAATTATTTAAAAATGCAATTAGAAAATGTTAAAAATCAAAATCAATCATTGATGGAAATTAAAATTCAATCTGAAAATGAACGATTGAAATCCATAGAACAAGTTTTAATAAATCAATTTTCGATTGGAACAGAATGCATATATCTTGGTATTATTAATAATACCAATAATTTTAATGAAAAGTTAATAAAATTTGGACATACAAATGATTTAATGAATCGAGTCATACAACATAAAAAAGATTATGATAATTTTATTTTAATTGAGGCATATAGAGTTTCTAATAAAGTTGAAATTGAAAAAATGATTAAAACACATTACAAAATTAAAGAAAGATTGAGAAATATAACAATCAATGGAAAAAATAGAATAGAAATTATATCTTATGATGATACAAATTTTACAATTGAAAATTTAAAAAAATATGTTCAAGAAATAATAAAAGTAAAAACATTTACCCCAGAACAAATAAATGAATTATTAAGAAAAAATGAAGAATTATCAAATCAATTAAAAAAAATAAAACAAAATAAATTGTCACAAAAAAATATAATTTATCATGATGAAAATTTTTTAAATAAAGAAAATAATGTTAAAAATAATAATCACGAAGAAGAATTTACAAATGAAGATAAAGATAATAATTTTGATATAATTAATAATGATGGAAACACTCATACAAACATAAATATGAATACACAAACAAATAATAATATAAATCCAATTTATATAAATTCAAATATTGAAGATAATGAATTAACCAAAAAATTTAATGATTTTATAAATGAAATGTGCATTGTCAGATCAGATGTTGAAGAATCATCTGTAAATATGGAAGGTGCATTTAGAATATGGAATAGAACAAAACCAAAAAAAGAAATATTTCATTCTTTTAATGAATATTTAAAAATTAGATTTAGATATTGCAGATTAAAACAACAAAATAAAAATCAAGTAGTAAATGGATATAAAGGTGTAAAATTAATCCCAACTACTTATGAAAAAAAATTTGTTAATAATGATGTTGAAACATTTTTATTTAATGTTTGTTATTTTAGTCATGATGGTAAAATATTAAATTCAACCTTGCTATCTGAATATCAAAGATGGAAAAAATCTCTTGGTAAAGAAGTATCCGATGATGACATCAAAGATATCAAGAATTATTTAAATAATTCTAATTATGTTGTTAAATCAACAATTTGGTGCAAAGAAGGATCAAATGAAGGATATTATGGTGTATCATTAAAAACTGATCAATATGAACATAAAAAAACATCAAGCACTGGAAAAAGAGTTGAAAAAGTTGAAATTAATAGTGGAATTGTATTAAGAACATGGGATACAATAGCTAAAGCAGCGGAAGATGAAAATATGCCACCATCAAGAATGTCATTAAATATAAAAAATAAAAAAGAATTTAATAATGATTATTATTATAGAACAGTTAGTTCATAATATATAATAAATATTTTATTTAAAAATAAATTAAATTTATTTTTTAATTATATTTTTTAAAATAAATGTCAAGAAATGCCTATTTATTAACTTGTGATGAAAATTCTGAACGTACAATATTTTCCAAAAATATTTTAGAACAAATTGGTTATAATGTGATATTATTTCGTGCTATTCCACACGAAAACCCTCTTTTATCTCATAAACAAAGTATGATGGAAATATATAACATTATTGCTGATAATGAAAATAATGAATGGTCTTATGTTTTTGAAGATGATATAAATATTTTATGTGATATTAAATTAGATGAAATTATAAAATATGAAGAAATATCAACACATTTTTTTTATTTAGGAATTTGTAAATATGGAGATAACACAATAAGAGAAACAAACTATTTTATAAATAATCATCGGGTGTATTCAGTTTCTAATTGTGTTAGAGGATTACATGCAGTTGCTTTTTCTAGACAAGGTGCTAAAGAATTTATTAATTTTATGAATAATTTTAAAATTGAGTATATTGACATGATTTTAGAATTATATACAATAAAACATCCAGCAAATGTTGTTAGAATAGATTTGCAAAGTTATATAAGAGGTCACTTAGGAGTATTTTTTCAAGACAGAAAAAAGTTTGAATCAATTATTTCAAAAATATAAAAAAATATATATTATTATTCATAATATATAATTATTATTTATTTGTTCATTTTTATTTATTTATTGCTTGCAAATGGGCCACTAATTAATTCGGATTGTCCATGATCTGTATTTTTTGATGTAACAATATTTTCTCCTTCAAATAATTCTTTTCTAATATCTTCAGTTGAAATAGTCTCATCATCAACAGCTAATGCTTTTTCTTGAGTTACAACCCCAACACCAATTAAATTACCTTCTTCATCAACATCTTGTGTTATTGTTGAACCAAATTTTTCTGCATTTTTTTTATTATCTTCAATTGCTTTTTGTTTTGTTTCTTTAACTCTTTGTTCAAAAGCATTTTTAGCAGCGTTTTCATTGTTTCTTTTTTCATGTGCTAATTGATTTAATTCATCTTCTAAATATTCAACACGTCCAGTTTTATAAGCTTCAGGTTCCCAAGGCAACCATGTTCCAACAGGGCCAACATACACATCAAAATGTGGATCTGATTCACGTAATAATTTAGCTCTAAATTCAGCTTCTTCTTGTGTTTGAAAATTTCCTCTAGATTTGAATCCTCTTACTGATGTTTGAAAATTATGTTTAACATTAAATTCTTTTTCAATTTCATGTTCATGATTGTCTAAATATGTTTTATAATCACTTTCAATTGATACAGAATTTACAATATTTTCACGTTCTTCTTTAAGATAATCTTCAAAATCAACAATTATATCTTCAAATTTAAGTCTGTATTTGTAAGAAATAAAATTTAAAAATTGATGAAATTTTTCCATTGATTTTGAAATTTCCCAATTCTTTAGGAATTGTTCGAAATAAAATAATTCACGTTGCTTAATAATTTTTTCTGGAGAAATGAATGAAAAGCAACCAAAATTTTGTCCTGCAATTGGTTTATCTACTTCTAATACATCAACATATTTATTATTTGGTGTTCCATCTTCATTTTTTCTTTTTTCATATGTTGGTTTTCTTGATTTTTTTCCCATTTTTAATAAATATTTAATTAATTTTTTCTTTAAATTAAAATTTTATTATATATATTTTTTTCAAAAAAATAAAAATCAAAATATATTATTTCATAACATTGTATTTATTTTTTTTCTTTTTTAATAATATATAATGTTTGGATTGTTTGATGTTAATGAAATTATTAAAAGAGCCATCAAATATTTAATTGAAGGTTTAGTTGTTGCAATTGTTGCTTTTGCAATACCAAAACGTTCTTTAAATATTGAAGAAATATTAGTTATCTCATTGTCAGCAAGTGCAATTTTTGCAATTTTAGATACATACTTGCCTTCTGTAGGTGTATCTACAAAACAAGGTCTTGGTTTAGGTTTGGGGTTACGTCTTTCACAAATTCCAGCACTACTTTAATAATATTAAATTATTTTTAATTAATTAAAAATTAAAAAATAAATAATTACAACAATTAATTAAAAATTGAAAAATAATTAATTATAATAATTAATTAAAAAAATAATTGTAATAAAAAATAATATTTATAAAATGATGAGATATAATGTAAATACATTATTTCAATATATAAATGAAAATAACATTATACTAGCTAAAAATTATACAGAACAGAAGGTAAATAGAGATACAATAATCAATGGAAATTGTTTAAATAAAAATTGCGAAGATTTATTTTCAAAATCATTCAGACAATTAGTAAAAACACAAGCTTATTGTTTTAATTGCAGTCTAAAAAATGGAATATTAAAAATAAAAAATCAAAAAATAACATATAATTATGACAGACTATCAAAATATTGTAATGAAAATTCAATTGAATTAATTCATGATTATTCTAATAAAATAATGGGAAAAAATTTTCGAATTGAAGGAAAATGCCAAACAGAAAATTGTGAAAATACATTCGACAAAGATTTTCGTTCATTATTAAAAATTGGTGGGTATTGCCATTATTGTTCCAAAGAAAAAGGAAAAGTTAAAATAAAAAAAACAAACTTTAAAAAATATGGGAGTGAACATGGAATGTTAGCATTAGAAAATAGAAAAGAATTGCAAGAAGCAATCATAAAAAAATTTGGAAAAAAATTTTATTGTCAAACTGATGAATATAAACAAAAAAATAGAGAAACATGTTTAAAAAAATATGGGTTTGAACATCAGTTAAAAGTTCCAGAAATAAGAGAAAAAATTGTTAAAACAAACATTGAAAAATATGGAGTTCCAAATCCACAACAAAATAATGAAATTTCCGAATTAACATTTAAAAAATCTTTTAAATTAAAAGAATATATACTCCCATCTGGAAAAATAATAAAATATCAAGGATATGAACATTTTGCATATAATGAATTATTAAATATTCAAAATTTAGATGAAAATGAGTTAATAACTTCAAGGAAAGAAGTTCCAGAAGTGTGGTATAAAGATGAAAATGGAAAACGTCACAGATATTATGTTGATATTTTTATCCCATCACAAAACAAATGCATAGAAGTTAAATCAACATGGACTATGAGAAAATCTAAATTTATTTTTGAAAAACAACAAGCAACAAAAGAATTAGGATATGAATGTGAAATTTGGGTATATGATGCCAATGGAAATATATTAGAAAAACATTTTTAATAAAATAAATTTTAAACTGTTGGTATGGATTCCCAATCTAATATATCGCATATTTGTCTCCAAATTAAATCCTGTTCTATTAATTTTAATCTATCTTTTAACATTGGTATTTCACTTAAATATTTATTTTCACCAAGAAGTTCTAATAATTTATATAAAACAAAATGATAATTTAAAAAATTAATTCTATCATCAGGACAAACTTGTGCATAAGGAGATAATATTTCCATAAATAAGTTACACAATGCTTCTTCTAATTGTTGACTAAAAACTGGTGGAGAAATTCCAAGTTTATTTTTTATGAATGCAATGTGTTCATAATATTTATTTAATCCTAATTTTTTAAGTATTTCTTTCATTTCTTTATGTGTTAATTCATTTAAAGATATTCGTTCTTTTCTGATTTGTAATTCAATTTGTTCAATGTGTTCATCAGGAATTTGTGTTGTTTCTTTTCCTTGAAATTGTGCTATAATTTCTTTAAAATGTGTAATTTTTTTATAAGAATAAAAACAAACTTCTTTTGGTGGTTCTTTATAACTTGGCTTTTCATTTTCTATTAAGTATGGTATTTGTGCTGCACAAATATTACACATTAAAACTCCTTCATCTTCTAATGCAATCATTTCTCCATTATTGCAAAAATTACAAATGTCCATATTTTTTAAATATAAATTCATATCAATATATGATTCATCTATATTACTCATATATTTTTGAACTAAATTTATTGTTTTAATTTCTTCGTTTGTATTTGAATCTTGTTCTTTTGGTTGAATTTTAAATATATTAAACAATGCTTGATTTTTTGTTGTTATTTGTTTTGGTGCAGAGTTACAATCATCAACATTATTAATATTTTTTTTATTTTCAAAATATTCAAATATATATTTTGAATTGTCTAAATAATAATCATTTTTTTTTCTTTTTAAAATATTTATATTTTCATTTATTTCATTTATTCTGTCTTTTATTTCCATAATTTTTTCAATATCAGGTTCATCTTCATTTTCTAACAAAACTAATTTTTTTTTACATTCTTTTCTTTCTTTTTTTAAAGATGGTATTAAATTAGTTTCATCTGATATAAATTCATTAACAAATTCTGTGTGTTTACCATCAAGAGTTGTAAAATATTTTTTCGAAACTTTAATTTTTTTATTAGTTTTTGGTTTAAATGATGGCATATTATTTAAATACTTATCATATATATTTTTTATTTATATATCTTTTTTATTTATATATATTTTATAAAAGTTTTTAATTTGTGAAAATAAAAATTGAAATAAAAATTGAAATAAAAATAATTTATAAAAATATTAATATAAATAAACATAAATAAACATAAATAATATAATCAAAATGTCTGAAAAATATTTAAATGTTAAAATTATTTCAATTGAAGGAAACATTGGTTCTGGAAAAAGTACTTTTGTCAGATATTGCAAAGATAATTTGCCAGAAATCAATGGTTATAAAATAGTATTTGTTGATGAACCAGTTGAATTGTGGGAACAAATTAAAGATAAAAATGAAAAAAATATGATTGAAAAATTTTATGAAAATCAAGAAAAATATTCATTTTCATTTCAAATATTAGCTTTTACATCAAGACTAATATATTTAAAAAATGCAATAAATAAAGCAACATCTGAAATAAAAAATAATGAAAAATTAAAAATATGTATAATTACTGAAAGAAGTTTGTACACAGATTGTTTTGTATTTGCAGAAATGCTAAAAAATAGCAATAAAATAGAAGATGTTTGTTATCAAATATATTTACAAATGTTCAATGAATTTTCAAAAGATTTTCCATTGAATGCAGTAATATATATAAATACAACACCAGAAAAATGTTATGAAAGAATTAATAAAAGGAATAGACATGGAGAAGAAAATATTCATTTAAATTATTTAATTGAATGTCATGAAATGCATGAAGAATACATAACAATAAAAATTAATACACAATTTTGCAATAAATTTATTTTAGATGGAATGTTCAATATAGATGAAAATCCAGAAATAAAAGATGAATGGAATGAAATATTACAATATTGCATTATAACTTTATGATTTTATTAAAAATTAATTATATAAATATATATATAATTAATGGATGAAAAAATATTATTGTTTCAAAAAATAAAACCAAATGATGAAAATATAAAATATAATAGTTTTTTCTTTAGACGAGATATTATTGATAAATATATTAAAATGTTCAACTATTATTGTGATAATTTAAATATTGATTCTCATTTAAAAAACTATAAAATATATAATATTGATGATATAATTTTTTATTTATTAAATAAACCTGGAGTAAAAACTAGAAGATATAATTTATTAAATAACTCTGAAAATTGGCAAAATATAAAAAAATATATAATATCATTAATTTCAATTTCTTTGAGTGAAGTTTGCAAAAATAATGTATCAGACGAATATGTTATAAAAAGTATAAATAAATATATTTCTCCAATTTTAAATAATAATTTTAAAAATAATTATGATTGTGATTTAATAATTATTGCTCCACAACAGATCGAAGATAATTTGTTATACATTCATGATTCTAATAAATATTTATATGATGATGAAAATGATGATGACAACATAAGTAATTTAGATTTTAAATTAGATGAAACAAATGAAATTAGCGAACATGATAAACCGATTTCATTGAAAGAAATGCAACAAAAAATATACAATGAATTAGATAAATTTGAAGAATTAAAATTTTTTAATTATAAAGAACAATTTAAAGAAAAGTTTAAATTAATTGTTGGATTTGCACTCGTAAATCGTGGAAAATGTAAAATATTTCCAAATGATTATGCATTAAATTTAATTTGTTCTAATGTAAAAGGAATTGGAAGTGTTATTATTGGATTATATTTATATACAATTTTAAAACATCCAATAACTTCAACTTTTTTTGATATATTTGATGATGAAAAATTTGATTTAAATGAAAAATTAAATGGAAATGCAGAAATAATTTACAAAAAAGTAAAAAGAAGTAAAATTTTAAGTAAATACAAATATGAAAAAAAATATGGAATTGATTTGTATAAAAAAAAATTTAAAACAAATGAACCATTAATTCCTACAAATGGAAATGCATTGTTAGATCTTGCAAATTCATATAAAAATATTGCTGGATTATGTTCTTATGAAAAATTTGGATTTGTGTATGATAAAAATATGTTTTCAGATGATCCATACACAAAATGCACAAATGAAGTTGGAATATTGCCAATGAATATATATTTTGGTGATGATACTAACAATCCTTGTTACAATGGATTGTCAATTGAAGAAAAAATAGATAAAATTTTAAATATTGCTGTTGGTAATAATTCAATAATATGTAGAAGAAATTATATATGCAATTCTAATCTTAACAACATTAATTTGAAACCAATAAGATTATTGCTTCAACAATTGTATAATTTAAAATTATATCAAGAATATTTTATGAGCATTTACAACACAAATTCATTAAATATTTTAAAAGATGATGAATTCAATGAATTAGATGATGATGATATTGAATTATTTGATTTTTTAAAAAAAATTCCAAATAATTATGGATCTGATTATAATTTTATAATCAAATTAATTGAATCAATTGAAAATAATAATGTGATTCCAGAATTAGAATATATATATAAAAATTATTTAAAAGATTATGAATTTAATGGCGGTAAAAAAATAAAAAATAAAAAATCAAATAAAAATCAAACAAAAATCAAAAAAAAAAAAAAAAAAAATCAAAAAAAAAAAAAAAAAAAAAAAAAAAAAAAAAAAAAAAAAAAAAAAAAA
>Ga0172372_10002672_pt1 | contig 26853 bp, 31 predicted proteins | sample LakKiv5m_2_FD_114544 | JGI IMG/M metagenome (GOLD analysis project Ga0172372, IMG submission 114544) | Freshwater microbial communities from Kabuno Bay, South-Kivu, Congo - kab_092012_9.5m | ecosystem: Environmental > Aquatic > Freshwater > Lake | place: Democratic Republic of the Congo...
GAGGAGATAGGACATTTATAGTAGCAGGATGAAAATAATTTAATGAATGACAGTTAGATATATTATTTTTATCTTTAGCTATCCCATTTTGAGATATTTGGCCACCTCTATTACCAAGACTATCAGCTTCATCAAAAAACACAATTACACCACCATATTTTAATGACAATTTGCGTAGTTTTCTAAAAAGAGATTTTACTTTAAGGATACCAACACCCAAAAACATATTAGTGAAAGCACCTGGATCAACAAAAACATATGGTTTACCTGTCTCACCAGCGATCGCCTCAGCCATAAGAGTTTTACCAGTTCCTGGAGGTCCCCAGAGAAGAATACCGCTTGGTACATGACCTCCTTTTTCTTCTATTGATTCAGGATCTTCTAGAAGTAAAAGATTTTCTTTAAGTCTTTTAACAACATGGTCCTGGCCCCAAACTTGGTCAAATCTTGTTTTAATATCTTCAGGAAAGTATGTATCAACACCTCCACGTGAAAGGAACCAGAAAAGGCCGATAAATTGAAATATTATAAAGAAAAATGCAAAAAGCAATTGAGCAATTAAAGGCAATGCTCCAATTAATCTAGATGGAAGATCAAAAATTGCTGATATAGGGGATGTTTTTGTAAATTTAGCAGCAATAACACCATAGATACTTATAATAACTAGCCAGAAAACTAGTCTGGAGATATTTTTCTTACCTTGTTCGCTTATTCTTGAGAAAGGCTTAACTAGTAAATTACTTACAAATAAAACAAACTTATAAAAGAAGGCTACTCTTTCAGCTAAAAATATTAGTAATTGCCTAAAAATTTCCAACCCTAGTAGTACTATTAGTTCAAAAGCGTTACTAATAGTGAAAGCGAAAGCATCATCATAAGTCATAAGTGGATTTGACTGAAGAGTGGATAAAAACATTAAACCTAAAAATAATGAGAATAAAAATGATATTCTTACTCTCTCCCATAGGTACAGTGATGGTCTACAGTTAGGTTTAATTTTCCTTCTAGCGGTAGATGATTTCTTTTTACGTTTCACATCTTCTTTTTTACCTAAAGCTCTCACATCTTTATTTAATTTACTCATTTAGCTCCACCTTCCATGTGTTTTCAATCTGAGAAATGACCTTTTCATTTTCACTAAAACATTGTGGATTACAGCCTAATAATAGCACATAAATATTTTCCCTTTTTATATCGGTAATAGTTTTTTGTAAAATACGTAATGGTTTATTGTTTGCATCAAAAATATCTAAAACAACTCTTTGAACTACTTGTTTATTTTTTGTTTGACTTTCTATTCCTTCAATAATTTTTGCATCACCTGATTTTAATAGCTCTGATATATTACTATATATAACATTAATATCATTCTCTTTAGGTACATTATTATTTATAATATTCTTTGATAGTAGACCCATTAGGCTATTAGATGAATTTAATACAATTTTGATATCATTAATTTTGTCCACAAAACCAATTACTTTTACAGATTTAGGATCAACATCCTTAATACCTTGTGCTGAAAGTAATTCTTTACTATTATAAGTGTTGAAATCTTTTGGAAGTTTAATATAACTATTTTCAACATTTATATATAAATTATCTACTTTTGGTAAATTGCTACAACCTGATAAAAGAAGAACTAATAAAAAAATAAATCTCATAATGTAATTGTTATATAATATATAACTTGTCATTAATTTATTCTAAATATTTTTAAAAATAATGCTGTTATAACTAAAAATAGTAAAGCAAGTAATGATGTTAACCATGAAACTGATATAAGCCCTGGTTCTACATTCAACTTACCAGCAACTGATTTATATATTCCAGAGAGATCATTTATTGTAAAAGCTGTATAAGTTTGTCCACCGGTAATAGATGCTATTTTTGCCATACCAACTGGATCAGGAGGAACTGAAAATATTGTTTTTTCGGTATTATTACTTTGTTCTTCTATTACAATTCTTCCGGTAGGAGTACCTAAGGCAATTGTATAGGCCTTTACACCTGCTCCTAGTAAAGCACCGGATGCAGCTTCAATTGTAGATATACCTGCAGTTTGTCTCCCATCGGATAGTAGGACTATAACACCACCTTTTGAGTTTTCACCAAATTGAGACAATGCTAGTAAAAGAGCATCTCCAGTTGCAGTTCCATTTTCAAGAGTTAAGTTATCAAGTTTATCTTTTATTTTAGTAATATCAGCAGTTGGAATAGATAAAACTTCGCTTATACCAGAAAAATTAACTAACCCTACTTTATATCCGTTAGGAACATTATCTAAAAATATTTTAGCTGTTTCAACCGCTGCTTCAAATCTAGTTGGAGCTACATCATCAGCTGCCATAGATTTTGATGTATCAAGCACTAATATCAATGTTTTTTCCTCAGTAATTACCGATCCTTGTACTTTAGGATCGGAAATTGAAAAAACAATAAACACTAGGGCAAAAATTGATGTAATAAATGCTGAATGTTTTTTATATTTAGGAAATCTATAAAATTCTATGAAATTTATTGCTGAAAATTCTTTTATTTTATTTATTTTATTTTTATTACTTTTTAAATATAAATATATATATAGTGGTATAAGTATTAGAATAAATAACATTTTTGGATTATCAAATGATACATTTATCATAAAATTATCCTGCTATAAACTTTCTAATAAATTGTTCTCCACCATGAGCTCCATTTGTAGATATTTCTATCATTTTATTAGATATTTTTGCCAAATTACCTCTTTCAAGCATATAATCATTTACTCTTTTGTTATACTCTTTAGAAAATTTCTTATCATTTGTGTCAATTACTATATGCTCGTTATTTTTAATATTTTTAATTTCAAAAATTCCAAAATTTGGTAAACTTAACTCAACTGGGTCATTAACTAAAATTATGATAGGGTTACTATTTTTTATAATTTTCATAATATTATTTTTTTCTTTATAGTCTATAAAATCTGTAATTAAAATTGTAATAAATTTGTTTTTATCAAATTTAATATCATAAAAATTAATATTAGAAACTCTATCATATTTTATTTTTTCAATAACGTTGTTATAAAATACTAAACTTCTTTTTCCATTTTTTAAGGGATGAGATTGTGTTTTCTCTGATAGGACTGTTAACTTGATACCATCTTGATTGTTACTTGTTATATCAACCAATGTGTGTAGTAATTCATTTATTATTTGTGACTTTCGAATATTTGAGCCAAAGTTTTGTGTAATATTTGCATCAATAATTACATGGATATTTACTGTCTTAGTAGATGTTGTTTGATTTATAATTAAATTACCAGTTCTTGCGGTAGCACCCCAATTTATTTTCTTTGTCGAATCGCCATTTTGATATTCTCTAAGTGAATCAAATTCGATACCCTCCCCAATTAATCTTGATTGCCACTTACCAGTTTCTTTTATCTTTAAATTAAAGAAACTTTCAAAACTAATTTTTGCTAATATTCTCTTATCTGGAGATTTTCTTATCATTATCTTACTTTCAGATTATTTATAATTCCATCTATGTAAGATATCTGAGTTATTCCCTCAAGCAAACTTTCATATTTTAGTACAATCCTGTGAGCGATTACATCTTTCACTAAAGAATGAACATCGGAAATTCTAACTACTCTTCTACCTTCGATTAAAGCTTTTGCTTGTGCTGCTTTAGCTAAATATATAGATGCTCTGGGACTTGCTCCTAACAGAACTGGCGAGTTATTTTTTAATTCTCGTGTTAATGAAATAATATTAACGATTTCTTCAGCAATCTCTTTAGAGAGGTAGACTTTATTTACTAGATTTTGAAATTGCCTTAATTCTTCAATACTTATTATTTGTTCAATTTTTGGTTCTAAAGAAATTGATCTTCTAATAATTTCAAGTTCTTCTTTATTATTTGGATGATCAATTATAATACGCATCATGAACCTATCTAATTGAGCCTCCGGAAGTTGATATGTTCCTTCTTGCTCAATTGGATTTTGAGTGGCTAATACTATGAAAGTATCAGGTAATTTGAATTTATCACCGGCGATTGTAACTTGTCTCTCCTCCATAGCCTCTAATAATGCTGATTGTACTTTTGATGGAGCTCTATTAATCTCATCTGCTAAAATAAAATTATTTAAGATAGGTCCTGGTTGAGTATAAAAATCATTATTTTTAGGATTAAAGATTCTGCTTCCTATAATATCAGATGGCAATAAGTCAGGCGTAAATTGAATTCTAGACCATGAACCGCTTGCGACATCAGCAAGTGTTTTTACAGTTTTTGTCTTTGCTAAACCTGGAACGCCTTCTATTAAGATATGACCCTTTGCAAGTATAGAGATAAAAATTTTATCTATAAGATTTTCTTGTCCAACTATTACATTTGATATTTCTTCTTTTGATTTTGCGATTTTATAAGAGACATTTTCAAATTCATTATTAATCATATTATAATAATCCTTTTATGAATATATTTGTCATATATAACTTAACTTATTTTTTCTTTAGAATTATTGTTTTGCTCAGGATTTATTATAGGTTCAAAAATTATTTCATCATCGTTTTTTACTAGTAGAGTGATTGTTACCCAGCCTTTTATATAACCTTCTCTTGGTTTAGATGTGATTTCAACTCCAACAATCAAATTATCTTTATTAGTAAAAGATCCTAACAATGCGGTATTTGTATTTACTGTGTAATTTTTCCAATTACTATTTTCAAAAGAACTTAACACCATCGCAACAACTTTTTCAGGCGTTGAGTCAGAGATAAGTGTATAATACGTTCCACCAAAAGCTTTTTGTACTTTTACTAAAGCAACATTATTCAGTGTAGGGAGTAGTTCATGATAACCATTAGGTCTATTTGGTGCACTTACTAGAGATGGCGTGAAATCAATTTTTTCTATTTTAAATTCGATGGGCTTATAAGATAATTTATAAATTACAAATATAAATGATCCTCCTATTAAAATAATAATTAAAAAAGCTAAAAAAGATCTTATTATTGCTTGTTTATAAGTATAATCTTTTATATCATATTTTATTATTTTCACATATTAATTATACATAAAAATTAAATAAATCAAATTATGAGTAAATAATTGGTTCATCATCAAAATCATTAAATTTAGGTGGATCGTTATCAATAAAATCGTGAGCTTGTTTTTTAGAAAATTCTCTTCTCTGCCCTGGACTTAAACCCCCAAAATAACCACCGGTTATATTCCAACGAGGATTATAAGCGACATCAACACAATCCTTACGCACCGGACATCTTCTACATATCTCTAAAATGTCATCGCCTATAACATGCCCAGCTTCAACAAAAAAATCATTTATATCTCTATCAGCACAATTTGCCTTATCTAGCCAACGTAAACCCTCATCATCAAAAATTGGTAAATTTATCAATTTAAAACCTCCAAGAAAACAAAGTTACTAAATAAAATAAAAAAACATAAAATTTTGATAGATTAAAAGACTACAATAGTAAAAAAGAAAGGAGAAAAAATTTGGAATTATTACACCCTGAGTTAGCAAAAATTGCAAGCAGATATGACGAGATAGTTTATCAATGCAAAATAAATAAAATTACTATATATAAAGCTAATGATTTAATTAAAAAACTCTTAGCAAGAGATGATAATGGAATTTATTGGTCAATTGACCCAAGAAATGGTAAGTGGTTTTACATAGATATGGAGAATAATAAAATATTTGCAGAACCTCCTAATTTCGGCGGTGTTAATTATGATATTAATTTATTAAGTGAGACTAAGAGAAAGCAAGATTATAAAGTTTATAAAAAAGACTAACTAAATTTCTTCTTGAGCATTAAAAGAACTAAGTAACATCTCAGCTCCTCTAGATGCTGTCATAACTAGCAATTGATCTACCATTTCGCCATCTACAGTAAATATATCAGGCATGTCTTCACCTAAAATTTCTACATAAGACTTTATTCTATTAAGCTGAATTGAAGATAGTGATCTTTCAGCTATTTTATTATATATTATATCTGTTTCTGATTCAAAAGAATCTTCAAAGTGAATTTCTTCTTCAAGATCACCTCTTATCCATAACTCTGCTCCTGCTATTATACCTAAGAACAGAGATTTTGAATAAAAAAGTTCTGATTTAGGCTCAAGTACTAATAATTTACACATCGCTAAAACAGCATCATCTATAGTAATAGGGACAGTTAAGTCTAATGATTTAACTAAAATAGGGTCTAAAATGATTGTTTCATTAATTTCACAATTATCATCTAAAAGCGTTTTCTTTAGTTCAGGGAGAGAGGAGAAAAGTTCTTCAAGAATAAATTTTTTACTAATATTGCTTGACTCAAGAAGCGTTGTTGATTTAAGCCAAGTACATACTAAATCTAATAAATTTTCTTCATCAAGTGAGTATACTCCTAGTGCGACGTGTTCTATACAACAAAATATATTATTAAGTTTTACCCCAGAGTCTGGCTCATCTTTATCAATCCAGGTATCGCAAAAAGAACATACAGAGTTACCAAAATTATTAGAGATAAATGATTCAATATTAGAAATTTTATCATCTTGAGTACTTATTTTTATTGCTGCTGATAAAAATAATAGTTCAAATGCATCTTGAGAATCCGTTGAGCATGTAAAACCGCAGTAGTTACAAATTAAATTACGATCTTCTGAGGTAGATAATGAGTCAAAAGGGTGATTGCATGGTTCGCCTTCTATAGGATATACGTCGCTCAAAAATTACCTCCTAAATTAATTATACAAAGAAAAAAAATTTGTCTTTTAATTCGTCACATGAATTTGATATAACTTAGGAGTAAGATCTAAGCCAGCTGAAAAAGATTTAATAGTATCACGTAAGGTTTCAATTGTACCTGAACTTACTTCACCTAATACAATATCAACTGTTATTGACTTTATCTCAGTTTCGCCAAGCTTATTTTTAAATAATGAAGATAATGTTGAGTCGATGATATTTTTATAAGTATCAAAAAATGGTTGAATATTTTCGTCTGGTAGATATTTAAAAAGTAATCTTCCAGTTGACAAATTTGCTTGATCTAAGTCAACCTCAATACCAAGATTACCCTTTGTTACTAAATTAGGTTGCGAAGCATCGTCATAGAGCCATAGAGGGATTACATCTTGAACACGGTCATTATCTTTTCTTACAAAAGGTTTGAAACCCGGTCTAGGCGGGTTTGGTACACTTACTGTTTCGATATTTGATAATAGCCTAAATGGCAGAAGTTGAGACATACTAAATAATACCATCGAGGAGACTCTTCGCACACTCTCATTATTGCCTGGTTTACCAATATGACCTATAAATCCAATTACTACTATTCTTTGAGTAGTATTTGATTTAAATAGTAGTGTTATTTGTACGGCAGATTTTGGTAATTCAAAAATTACATCAGGCTCAACACTATCTAGATCTAAAACATTATTGCTATCTAGTTGCATTGAAAAATAATATTTATTATCATTATATATAACTAAAAGTTTATCATTATCAATATTAGTATTCTCGTTAGCTATTCTCTCTAAACGAGCAAGCGGTCCTCTAGGTGATTCGATATTTTTCTTAGTTAAACCAGATACAGCTCTTTTTGTTAAGTGTAGTAAACTAAATGCAACAGTATTTTGTGTAACTCTCATACCACAAGTAGCTTTGGGGTTTGTAAATGGCATCGGCTTTCCTATGAATTCAGTAACATCATGAAAATCAGCAGTATTATCAGGTGCGGGAACTCTAACAAAAATTGCTTCTTTGCGAATCTTTTTAGTTTTGCTCATATATAATCTCCTTAGCCATATTATTGGGTTATAATAAGTTTCGGTACAGATATTTGATATTATACATATACTATGATAATTATAAAATGGAGAAATACACTCTATATATAGATGAAGTTGGGAGAGGATCAATTGCGGGTCCTGTTTTAACGGCTGGTATACTTGTTAAAAATAATAATAAACTTAAACACACATATTTTGATTCTAAATCAATAAGTAACAAGAAAAGAGAGTTTTTATATGAAAAAATAAAAATTGAAAATATAAAAGTATATACAGGAACTGCTAGCAACAAGGAGATTGATAGATATGGTATTAATTATGCTTTATCACTTTCTGTAAAAAGAATGATAAAAAAAATAGAATATTTTCCTGATAAAATTGTATTAGATGGCAATTATAATTATATCAAATTAGCAATGAAGAAAAATATATATGTTGAATGTATAATCAAGGGTGATAAAATTAATAATTTTCTATCATGTGCTTCTATATATGCAAAAGTAACAAGAGATAAAATGATGATAAAATGTAGTAAATATTACCCAGTTTATGATTTTGATAAAAACAAGGGGTATGGTACAAGCAATCATTATCAATCTATAAAGGAATTTGGTTTATCAGATAAACATAGAAAATCGTTTATTAAAAAACAGAGTTTTTGATATATTGAATTGATTTACATAACTCTTTTGAATATTCAATAGGATCTTTTTTAAGCATTTCGGCTTTCAATGTTACTAAAAAAAGTAAAATAGGAAGTATTATAGTATTATTATCTTTCTTTGATTTAGATAACAACTCAATTGTTTCATAAAGAATATATTGATCATCATTACTAGTTAGGATACAATTAAAATAAATTTTGTTTTCAGTATCATTTTTAAAAAAATCTAGAAATTTATCTTTATATTTTTCATCCAATGAATTGTATATATGTGATGAGATAGCAAGACTTGAGTGTATTATTGTACTTTTACTAAAATTATTTTTTTTAAGCAGATCGACTGCTAGTCTATCATTTCTAAGGGATGCCGATATTAAAGAGTATAGATATCCAAGTGCATCAAATGCTAGATTTTTGCTTTCTTCAATATTCATAATATATATGTTATTATAAAAACAATAATGACATATAAATTATTTATCATCATTACTTTCACCTTTTGAGTCAAAATAAAATAAAGTTAATAGTATAAAAGGCAAAAATATAAAGATATAAATAATATATTTAATGAGTTGGTTTTCTAAAAAAGGAAGATAATTTTTAAAGCTATTTATATAAATTTCAACAATTTTACTATCATTGATAATTGAATTTATATAAAATAAAGAAAATAAACTGATTGATATTGATAAAAATAAATTAGCAATAGGCGAACCTATTTTTGTAATTAGCAGAAAAAATATAGAAACTATAATTGAAAAAAATAAAGCTTTGATTGGAGAAAAGTATATAAAAAATATAATAATAAATGAAAATAAAAATAAATAAGTTATTTTACTAAATGTATTATTTTTAATAAAATTAATTATAACTAACACTAGAACTCCTGGAAGAATAAGATTTGCAAGTAAAATTAAAAAACCGAATAATTCCAAGTATTGTTCAGGAATTATTGACTGTAAAGATGAAAATATTTTATTATTGAGTTCAAAGATAGTTAGGTATACATCTTGGTACATCTCTGTTAAAAAAGGCATGTTTGATTTATATAACAAATATCCAATTATAAAACCTAAAACAATATATACCATATATATAACTATAATAGCAATAAAAGTTATAGTATTAGCATCAATAGTTAATAATATGAGAATTAAGATAATTAGTTTTATAGTAATAATTTTAGTTTTTAATATTAACAATAGTTATGTTTTTGCAAATAATAGTAAGTTTGCAGAGATTTATATTAATAATGATGGTAGCTTAGCGATTAGAAATTATCAGTTATCGGGAGATGTGCGTGTTATTGCTAGCGGAGAGGTAAATACAAGATACGCACTAGGTAATTATATAAACAATTTAAACCAATGGCAGAGCGAGAGATTAGAGTACGAAGAAGTGCATAAAATTGCTACAGGAAAAGGTATAATTGTTGCTGTTATAGATTCGGGAGTTGATAGTAATCACCCTGATTTACAAGGTCAGGTTCTTAAAGTTATTGATTTAATAGATAGAGATTTGGATGGTAATTATGACCCTAATGGGCATGGTACTCATATAGCAGGCATAATAGCTGGTAAGAAAAATGATTTTGGTGTCACTGGTTTATCTTATGATGCAAAGATACTACCTATAAGAGTATTAGATCAGTTTGGAGAAGGTAATGATGCTGATATAGCATTTGGAATACTTTGGGCTGAGCAGAATGGTGCTGATATTATTAATTTATCTTTAGGTGGTACTAAAGAAGATCCGCTACTTAGAGATGCTATAGCTGAGGTTGTTAAAAAAGGTGTTATTGTAGTAGCGGCTTCTGGCAATACAGGAGATAGTAAAGATATATTTTATCCGGCAGCTAATCCAATGGTAATTGCAACAGCCTCAACAGATCTACTTGATAAAACATCGTTTTTTTCAACAAGAGGAGATTATGTAGATATTGCTGCTCCTGGCTCAATGATAAGGTCTACTACCATTGATAATTCATACAAAGTTGATTCAGGTACATCAATGGCAACACCTATAATATCAGCAACATTTGCTTTATTACTAGAGAAAGGTCTTTCAGTAAATGAAAGTATTGAAAGATTATATAATACAGCATATGATATAGAAGAGGTTGGTAAAGATAAACTTACCGGTTATGGCTTAGTTGATCCATTGCAAGCTCTAATTTCAAATGTACCTAGAGTTAAGAATTGGATAAGAGAAAATAATATATTAGATAAAGTTAATGATAAATTTAAGATTGATCTTATTGAAAAAGATCCTATAATTGTAGAGAATAACAAAAACGATAGTGCTAATAATAAATATTTTAGTAAATTGATATCTTATATTTCACTTACTAATAAGAAGAATGTTAAAGAAATAAATTTATATACAAAAAATTATAAATTAGCTTACAGAAAAATTAAAGTTGTATTATCTGATAATAAAAAAAATAAATATATATATAATTTAAGAACAAATAGTGTTGGTTTAGCTAAAATAAATATTGCTAAAGATATTAAAAACATTGAGATTAGTTATATTGGTGATAATTTAACTAATCAAGCTATTTTAAAACAAAATATTTTACATAAATAATTATATTGAATAGTATAACTATGAACCTAAATGATAAGTATAGACCCAAGAAATTTACTGAGATTGTTGGGCAAAATGAAATTAAAAAGATTTTACAAATATCTATTACTAAAAATAGGTTACCTAATCAGATTCTGCTTACAGGTTCGTCGGGGGTAGGCAAAACAACCTTTGCTAGAATAATTGCACAGACATTATTATGTTCAGATAAAATAAAAAATAATGAAATTTGCGAACCATGTTTTTCTTGCCAATCATGTAAAATATTTATTACAGAGTCACACCCAGACTATATCGAGGTAGATGCTGCATCTCATGGCGGGAAAGATGAAATTAATTTATTGGCAAGCAAAGTAAACACGGCACCACTTGTTTCAAATAAAAGAGTATTTGTAATTGACGAAGCACATGCAATAACTAATGCAGGCGGAACAGCGTTTCTAAAGTTACTTGAAGAACCTGGTAAAGATTGTTACTTTATTTTATGCACCACTGATCCGGATAAAATGTTAGAAACAAATAGAGGAAGATGTGTAGAATTTAATCTTACTTACCCTACAACAAAAGAGTTAGCTATATATATAACTAAAATTGTTAATAATGAGAATGTAAATATTGATTTAAAGTTTGCAGAGCTAATAGCTAATGAACATGACAGAAAACTAGGGCTAAGAGGAATTGCAAATCTGGTTTCATCATTAATTTCATTATCTAATAATGATATTACATTTAATGAATTAGATATAGTTTTAAATATAACAAATAAAAAAAATGCTAAAAAAATAATAAATGAGATGATTTTGGGGTCTGTTGATTTAATTGAACTGCTTGACAGCTATGAAAAAATTAGTAATGACTCATTTAAAAAAATTACTTTAGAACTAATGATTGATAAAATAAAGTCTGAGAATAATAAAAACAAATTATTAATATTATTTAAAGAATCTTTAGAAAATAATTTTGAAGTGCATTGGGTTATCTATTTATATTATTATTTCAAAGAAAATATGTACCGATAATAGAAGTATGAAAAAAGAGTCATCGTTAGATAATTACGATGTGGAGATTTCAATTAATATAAAAGAAAAAACATCAAATGCGAATAAAAATTATTCAATAATTATTGATAATATCGAAAATATCGAAGAAATATTCAAGGAAAATAAAATTAATCCTAACGATCTTAAATCAAAAACGTTGGTAAGTTTATCTAGCAATGATAAAAAAGATTTAGTTTTATCAATTTACTCATTTATTTTAGGTTATGCGGGGAGAAGAGTTGATTTTGCATTTGATGGGCAAATTATAAAAATTGATAAATTACATAATTTTGCAAGAAAAAAAATTGATGCAGGAAAAATAGAGTTACAAAATGATGAGGTTGTCATTGGTGACAAAGACAACTTAAATGGAATAGTTATAAATTTTAAATCAGAGATAACACCTGAATTGGTTTCTGCATTGCGCTATGCAAAAAAAATAATAATAAAAGAGAGTAACAACAGCGTTCAACAAGAGTTATTACAATTTATTATAATTAGCTCTTTGAGAATTAAAGATAAAGCTGAAAATTTACCATCTTTTATTAGTAATGATTTAAACATTGAGTTAGATGAGTATAGAAAAAGGGGAAGCGAGTTTAAAAAAAGATTAAGAAGCCTCATAGATATTGAAATAATAGAAAGAAGTTCATTATCTGATAGACAATTAGAGATTGAAAAATATGATCAAGTAGATATAGCTAAGGTAATAAGTTTTTTGGGATCAAAGAGAAACGATGACTTAGATTTATGGCATTGTACTAGACCATATAATCATAGAAATAATGATGCAAACCCTTCTATGACTATTATTAATAATAAAACTAGATGTTTTAGGTGTGACACTGAAGAAATCGGTCCTATTAGAGTACTGATAGAAACTCTTAATGTATCACCTGACGATGCGGTAAATATTATTAAAAATTTCTAAATTATTGATACATTAATTCACGAGAAGATGAAAGCAATGAATCATAAAGTCCACTATTTGACTTTAGGTGATTTTTAAGAGCTTCACGTCCTATTACTGCTTTTAGTTTACCATCAGGATCTGTATCAGAAATTCGTTCACCCGTAGCTGCGATAGTATAGTAAGCACCATTTCGAATCAATACTCCAAGTTTCTCTGAAACATCAATTAAACTACCTGTTGAATCAATTCCTTTCCCATAAATTAAATCAAATTCGGCAGTAGTATGAGGAGCTCCTAATCTGTTTTTCTTAACTGTAGCAGTAATAGTATGACCTACAGCATCCCCATCTGAGGTTATTTTTTTTGCGGATGTTGTTTTAACTTCAATACGAAGGCTAGAATAAAACTTAATTGCTTTTCCGCCTGTAGTCTCGTCAGGAGTTCCATAGGATGCTAAATTTTTTCTAACTTGATTTATCAATACTAACATAACATTATGTTCGTTAGCAATAGAAGCAACTCTACGCATAAATCTAGACATAAGTCTAGCATGTAAACCCATGAACTGCTGTTCTACCTCGCCATCAATTTCAGCTTTAGGAGTCATTGCGGCCACAGAATCAACAATAATCATATCAAAAGCTCCAGATTTAATCATTTTTTCAACCATCTCAATAGCATCTTCACCGTTATTTGGTTGTGAAACAACGAATTTACTAGAGTCGATACCTACATTCTCGCATAATTGTCTATTAAGACCATGCTCCGAGTCAATAAACCCTATATTACCACCTAGTTTTTGAACATTAGCAGCCACAGTAAGAGCGACCGTAGTTTTACCGCCACCTTCTCCGCCATATAGTTCAATTATTCTACCTTTAGGAAAGCCACCAGAGCCGATAGCTAAATCTAAACTTATAATTCCACTTGAAACAGTATCAATATTAACTTTAGCACCAGGTTCATTTAACCTAAGTACCTCGTTTGGTCTCTCTTTTTTCATAGTAGAGAGAAATGACTCGAGAGCAATAACCTTAGCATCGTCGCTATTAACTGTATTAGATTTTAATGTTGGATTTTTCATAGTTTCTCCTTATATAAAAACAGTTCCTAATATTACAGTTAATGCATAAAACTATTCTGAAGGAGGCTTACTTAGGTAATAATTAGAAATATCAGACTCAGAATTAGTAGTTGAGTTACTAGTATCTCTTTCTTCAGGTTTTATAAAGAAATCATCAACCACAAATGGCTGATCTATAGAACTTGATACATCATCAGGAAGTCCTGAATTAGGAGAATTTATAGATTTATCTTCATTTATTTCTTCACTAATAACTTCTTTACTATCATCAAAATAATCATATGTTTCTGTCGAATGTATGCTAGAATTATTTGCTTCAAGTAACCTTACTTCTTCTTCAAATTTATCCCATTCTTCTAATAACCAATCTTTGCTAGAATTATTATCATCTAATTCTTCTATGAAATCTTCAATCTTAAGACCGGAAGATCTGGGCATGTTATTAGATACTTGAGTATGTACTATACTATCAAAATCAATATTAAACATTTCCTCACTCTCAACACCTACTGGTGGATTTGAACTAACCCATTGTTTTTCATTGGTAAATCTTCGATACCAGGAACCAGAACTAGCTCCTATTGTCCATTCATTTCCGTTAGTATCTTTTATTTTTAATTTTGCAAAAAGCTCTGCCGCAACTTCAGCATCTATTTCAAATTTAACATATTTATTTCTAATGTTATCCGCCGCCGCTAGTAATGAATTAAAAACACCCGAAAGTGAGTAACCTTCGTCAAACTCACTTTTTAGCCCTCCAAGAAAAAAACTGCCATTATCTTCAGTCAAATTATCTCCTTTTGTTTAATAGTTCAATAAATAATCAAATATGCAAATAATTTATGTACCGAAAATGAATCTATGGATAAGAATTTTCCAATTCAACTAAATTTAGAACTTACTCCTATAATTGACATAGAAAACATAAAAAGTTGGGAGTTTGATTTACAAGGTTTATATGTAAAAGTTAAACCAAAAATAGAAAACCTTTCATTATGTAAAACATTTTTTTCAACTAGTGAAATTGGTTACTATAGAGAAGAAGGAGATACATTATATTTGGAGTTTATAAAATTTATTAAGTCAAATAATAAAAATAAGTTTACATTAAATTCAGATTTATATGTATTAGCCTTATTATTTGATACCTACAGAAATGATAATAAAGATTTAATATTAAACTATGAGCAAGATTTATACAACATAAGTTGGTACACTAATAATATATATTACAACGAAGTAATATCTCCAAAAAATTTATTGGCATTCTTATCGCTTGATCTATATTTTACTGCTAATGAAAAAACATGGAGTTCAATTAAGGATTATTCTCTCCTGGAAAATAAAATAGGAAAAGGTTATATATCACTTGATAACAATATTCAGATTTATGCTTATCAACCAAATTTACTTGAAAATCTAAATTTATCTGTTTTATTCAAAATAAACAAGAATGTTTACGGTACGGTATATAGTGAATTTGATAACCTAAATAGTAATAATATTTATTTTGACCAGAATACTATTAATATTGTTAATGAAATAAATAGTAATAAATATGATTTAGATTTAAATAAATTTGTTATAAATAAAAAAGATGATAAAATAAGTAAATTTAATATATTAGGAAATATTTTAGATGATAAGAAAAAAATAATGGTAATTTGTAATAAAAAAAACGTTATTGGTTGGAATATTTTTCAAAAAAATAATAATTTACCCTTTTTTATTGTTGATCTGAGTAGAAAAATAGATATGAACTTATTTGATTTCGATATGGTAGTTTATGATATTGACTATGAAGATATATCAAATACATTCCAACTTAAAAAGTTTGACTCGGTTTATAAATTATCAAAGGTTCTTTTAGTAAATTTAGATGAATTTAGTCATGATGAGTTAAATGATTTATTAGCAAATATAAAACCTAGTGAATTTTCTAAAAGTATTGACATTTTTTATAAATATCCAAATTATCCTGATAAATATTTGAAAAATCATATTGATTATTACATTAGAGTGCCTAATATAATAAAAAGATATAACGATCTAGAAGTAAAAATTATAAGCGAAGATACATCTAATGAGAGTAATTTATCATTATTGGATAAAAAACTTGCTTTATTATTGGAAGATATAAATAGAAAACAATATAATGATAAATATAAAAAAATTCAAATAATTGCGTCTAAACAATTAGAAGATAGTAATATATTTAAAGTACTAAAAAATAAATATAATGAAATAACAATTTTAACTTCAAATAATGAATTAGATACTGACGTAAAAAAAGTGATTATTTTAGAAATTTCATTATTGAACTTATTATTATTAAAAAAGATCAAAGATATGGATATACTTATACTGGTTGATAACAATGAAATTCAAAACTTTAATTTATAATTTTTCGATATACATAATATAATAATAACATTATTATTAATATAAGAGTAAAAATTATGTATTTTGTTTTGCTCTCTTCTATAGATATGCTAATTACTATTATACTTTCTTTAAGATTGCTTGCTGAAGTACATATTACCATATTATTAGAAAATTTAGATTCTAGATTCCAAATATCTTTATCATAAGAAACCATAATTATTTTACCGGATACAGATAAATTATTACATATTTTAATATTTTCTAAAAAAATTTGTGAAATATATTTATCTTTATTAGAATTAGTTATGGCCTCAGTAAGTTCAATAGGTTCTTTATGTAAAATACTTACTTCATAGTTTTTATTATTATTTTTTTTATAAGTTATATCATGAATACCAAATAGCGATCCGTTAGAAAATATAATTGGAGTTTTTATTGTTAGCTCATCATTTTTATATGAGACATCAGGTTCATTATTTGATCGTCTTTTAAATATTTCAACTATATCGTTTGATAAGTTGTTTTCAATAATCAATTTACTAGTTTCTTTATCAATTATCAAAATTGAGTTAGCTGAAATATTTAAATCGTTATTTCTTTCATTAATTATTATATTGTTATCAAAATTAGCCTTACATCCTGAAAAAAGAAGTAATGCTAAAAAACTAATATATTTTAGCTTTGAGCTGAGCATCTCTAAAACTTATTTCCCTTGATATAGAAGCTAAATATTGAGCCGTTGCTTCTTTAGCTGCATTTGCATGAGCTGAAATTAACTGTAAAAGAGCTCCTTGCTCAACTAGTTCGATGACAGAAACATCTTCATCAGCGAGCTCATTTAAGGCAGTAGAAGAAAGAGATTTGCCAGAAGATGAGGAAGAACTTCTAATTATAGATCTAGCTTTTGCTTGTGCAGTTTTAATCTTTAATTTTAAAAGAAATTCCTGACCATTGATTGCACCACAAAGCTCTGTAATTCGACCAAATTCAGAAGTCCATCGCGAATATAAATCAGAAAGTTGTGAGTGCGATAATGAGGAAATCTCGTAAGGAAAATTACTCCTAGTGATAGTTTCTCTATGGGAACTAGCAGACCATAATCCAAGTTTGGTAGCCATAGCTAATGCTATAGAACCATTTTCAGATTTACTTAACGAAGCAATAATAGAATTAACTGAATCAGGATTGTTTAGATCATACATAGAATTCCTTTCATTATATATGTTATTATATTTCGAGTAAAAACATAAAAATTATTTATGTAAAAAATCCGCTAAATTAGTAAATTGACTATGAGGAGATGATAACTTAGCTAACGCAGTTCTTTCGATCTGTCTAATTCTCTCACTGGAAATCTCAAATAGATCGCCTAGCTGAGAACAAGTCCAAGGGTCATCACCATCTAAACCAAAACGTTTTACTATTACATCCCTCTCTCGTTCAGTCAATGTACCTAAAGCTTTAGATATAGCTATTTTCATTTCTTTTACTTCATAAATTGATGATTGTTCTAAAAACCTATCAGCAGCTATAGTTTCTCCAACAGTGGTTGGACCATCAACAGTAAGAGGAGCATCGATACTAGTAGGAGATTGAGAAGCAATTAAAACATCATCAATGTCTCTAATAGCACCAAGCATGCCTTGTTTTCTTAGTTTAGCTAACTTTATTTCTTTTCTTTGTGGTTTAGGTAATTTTTTTTGCTCAGGAGATAATTTATCTTCTGCCCATTGTAAGCAATACTCTAATAATGATTCTTGTATCTCAGATTTTGTTGGATTTCTTCCTAATTGATTAGCTAACTCAGGAATTCTAGCTGATGCAATTCTTTTCATTCGGATCCATGCAGGTGCTAAGCGTAGGTAACTATCTCTTGATAAAACCATTCTGATGTGATTTCTAATAACTTGAGCAGCATAAGTATGAAAATTAGGGGTGATACCTTCTTGAAAATCACGAATAGACAAAACAAGTGCAGCATTTGCTTCTTGCATAATGTCTGGTAATAATTCTGTAGCTTTTTCTTTTCCAAATCTTTTTTCACTTTGTTCTCTTACAATCAACCATGCCAATCTCCAGCAAGAATAACATAAAAGTTCCATTGCATTATTGGCATCTTTTTTTGCATTCTGCAAATCAACTTTATCTTGTTTACTAATTTTATCTTTACTTTCTATAGTATTAATCAATAAATTAGATTTTTTATATAATCTGGTTAATTCTAATTGTTCAGCTGGAGTAAGTTTTATAAAGTTGGCTGTACTCTTTGTTTCAATTAATAAGTTATCATCTTTAAAGTTTATTATTTCTTCATAAAAATCACTTTCAGGAAGTTCAATTTCATTATTAATAAGGTCTAAATTATCAGATGCCTTTCCTGTTTTGCTCATGATATTATAGTGCTATTTATTAATCATTTCGCAAAAATTACTATATTCATGAGAAGCAATTATAGTAATAAATATAAATATAACAATTAGGAGATATATGTTTAATTTTGAAGAAATGAAAGAGATTTCAACATTTTTAATATTTTTTGGTACATTTACAACAGTTGCTGCAATTTATAAAATATCTCAATCAGGATCAACCTCGATTTTAGATTTCTTTTTACCTAAAAAAGATAATGATTCTGGATTATTAGATAGTACTGATAAAATAGTTAATACAAATAAAAATACAGAGTTTGATAACTTTGATTTAGATGTTTATAAGTAACAATTATAAGAGGGCATAATGCCCTCTTATTTATTTTAATGATTTAACAGAATTTTTTATTGTACTTACTATTTTATTATTTATATTATCAATATTTTGCTCACAGTTGGATTTACTTGAAAAATCAAATTCGTTTCTCTCAGTAAAATCAAACTCATTTATATTATTTAAGTTTTTAATAGGATTTTCTTTAACTGATAAAGAATTTGCTAATACTTTGTTACTATAACTACCAGACAAGAAGCAAGGCGAACAAGAGTTATAGATGTTGCTTGTTAAGCCGTCAACAAAAGATGAACTACAATCATCGGCTCCAGTGATATTTTTAATAACAACACCTGAATTTTTTGAAACGCTATTTATAGCATTACTCCAGGCTTTATTCGCATTTGTAGAAACAACTCCAGTTTGATCAACAATACTAAAGATATCAGGATAATTTCCAATAAAATTTGCAATTGCTTGATTTAAGAATAAACCAAAAGATAAATTATCTACACCATAGTTATTTATTGTTGGCATTTCTGGTTTACTAATTGGGTTTATAATTCCAAAGGACAAACTGTTTAATGCTTTTGACCATTCCAATCCTGAACTAATAACATATTTGTCAATGCTATTTTGTTTTTCAGAAAAATCATTTTGCAGAGTTTTAAAATCAGAATTTTCTAAAGTAAAACCAATATTATTTTTCGATAAGATATTTTTATATTCTTCTTCAGAGATATTTGTAGTAGTATTATTTAATAAATTTTTAAAATTCGGGTTTGCGAAATTTGAATCTAGTAAAGACAATCTCTCGGGATTGTTTGTAAATATAGTATTTATTGATTGATTTTTATTAATTGCATAGTATATTGACATAGCTTCAGCTGTAGAATTATAATTTTTCAAAGCATTATTATACTCTTCTTCTTGATTACTAAGAATTGAAGAGAAGCTATAATTAATTGTTGTTAATAAAATGATAATTATAAAATAAATATTTCTTACCATAGTCATTTATTTTCTCCTTTACTATATAGAAAATTAGAATTAGTTGTAACATTTATAACGGACATCATAATATCAATACGGTTACTACTTTGATTATTTTTAAAATTTTCAATACTATCTATTAGTAATTTTACTTTTTCTGAATCATCATATAATTTTAGTGAATCAATAAGATCATCTGCCCAAATATTTCTTTCTTCATTATTTTTATAAGATATATAATGTATTTTATTTAATTTATTTATCAATAAAGTATTATTAATTTTAACGTTATTATTAATTATTGATTCATTTTTAAATAAATTAGAATTAAATAGTAAAAAAAATGAAGATAACATTATAAAAAACCAAGCTAATAATTTAAAACTTAATAATATCTTAACCATATTATAAACTATATATGCTAAAAATAAAATTATACTTGTCTAAGAATGTCGACACCATAACGAGACCAGTCTTCAACAAGCCTTTTTGTTGGTCTTCCTTCTTTTCTGAATTTGCCAGTTTCATAATCGTACAAAAACAAAACATTTCTACGCTGTTCATTACCTTCTCGAACTGGCTCAACTTCAATTATCTCAGTTATGACTCTTTTTCCCATCCTTACTTTGGATATTTGAATAACTAAATGAAATGCTTGAGAAACTTGCTCTCTTGCAACCTCTTCGGATATACCAGTTTCCATTACGTAAGAAATTAACTGTCTAGTTGCTTGTTTACCATTATCAGCATGGATTGTTGTAATACTACCATCATGACCTGATGTGCATGCTTTAACAAGACCATAACTTTCCTTACCTCTTGTTTCACCTACCCAGATTCTATCAGGACGCATTCTCATAGCTTCTCTTACTAAATCACTTATATCTATATTTCTAATAATTTTACCTTCAGGATCTACTTTTCTAAAACTAGTTAGCGAAACCACATTTGGCAATCTTTTATCTAAGTGTAGTTCATCAATTTCTTCAACGGTAACAACTCTATGATTTGGATCAATATACCAACTCAAAGCTCTAGCTAAAGTTGTTTTTCCTGCACCAGATCCTCCTGATATCAATATATTAGCTCTACCTCTAACTGCGAGTTCGATAAATATTCTCATTTCCTCACTAAGCATTTCTTGTTTTAGCATTTCATCTAATGTGATTACTTGATTAGGTTGTTTGCGTATTGTAACAGCTGGATCTCCTCTAGTAATCTCTTTTGTTGATATATGAATACTACCTTGTATATTTGATCTATTGGAATCAAAACTACCCTCAACAATACTCGCTTTTACCATAGAAATATCAGTATATCCAACATCTGTCTGTCGAAGTAACTCATTTATCCAATTGCAATATGATTCAGAATTATAGAAAACGCCTTCTATTAATCTTGGCGAATGTCCTTGTTCTGTATAAAAAACTCTATCAAAACGATTGATATTTATTTGTTGAACACGAGGATCATTTAATATTTCAAACATCTTAATTGAGCCAGGACTGGTGTTATTTGAACTCAATACACTTGATAAATCAGATTGCAAAATTTCTCCTTTATATATAATACTATTCTCGGCTATATGTTAAAAAAAGCCCTATATTAAAAATATAGGGCTTTCTTATTTTAGTTTAGTAATTCTTCTAATTGCTCTGACCAGGTAATATCCCCGTCAATTCTCAATTGAATAATTGACCAAAACTCTTCTAATTTATTTATTTCTTCAGCTCTTATAGCGTCTGAAACCAATATATCTGCGTCGGAGCCTAAACCTAATTGTTTTAGAGTACTCCTTATCTTTGTTTCGTTCTCCCTAGAAGGTTGATCTACAATTATATTATATGTAGAAGCAAGTCTTCTAATTTGACCGCTGTTAAGATCGCCAATCTTAGTTATATTAGCTAATTCAATTTGTAATTTTTTTAATAAAAAATTGAATTCTGACTTAATAAGTTCATGCCTAGAATTTTTATCTTTTAGAGACATAAATCTTAGGATTGAAGCTTCAGATAGCCAGACAATACTTAGTAATTCATTATATATTTTTTTATAATTTTTTATAAAATCATTACATAATGTACTTAACTTGTATATTGTTTTTTCAGCATCTGCTATTGAATTATATAGTAAATAAAAAGACTGTGCTATACTTATTTGATATATAGGGTCTTCACTAACTTTTGAAAGTTCATAAAAACGATTTCTATTAGAGAAAGAAGTAATACTATTAAGTGAACTTAAAGTAATATTACTATTCCTAAGCCTATAAGTTCTATCAACAAATCTTGTAATAAGTTCATCGCTAGGGTCATTTTTAATAATCGCAACAATAGCTCTTGTTATATCTCTATTATTATTTGATTCTGGCTCGTAGCCTTTAGGGATCACAATTTTTTTATTTATTTTCTTATTTTTTGTATTATCAATATCAATTGAGTGAGTTAACCAAGTTCCGAATTTAGCTACAATATTTAATATATATACTTTTTTGTTAACATTATTTGGTAGAGATAATTTATTAATTGTGTAATTAATTGATTTACCATTTTTAATATCTGTGACAATATTTCTAACTATATTGTTATTTGGTCTATTTTTTTCTAAAAGCTTTAAAGTTTTCTTGCTAGATTTTTCAATGCTATCAATGAAACTTTTTTCTTGTAATAATAATTTATTAATTTATAAACTCCATTCATTTAGAGCAGTTTCATTTGGAAATGATATTTTATTGTTACCATTTTTACCAGTTTTAGCTGCCAAAGAATAAAAAATTGATTTATTATCTACTTCAGAATAAAATGCTACATCTGATATATAAAAATTCTTTTTTATATCAATAAATGAATCTAAAGCTTTTTTATTTTCTAATATTTCAGGTCCACTGCCTCTAAGTATTATAATTTTTCCATTTTCTGGAATATATAATTTTTTAGATAATGTTTGAGCATTTGGTAGAAAATTAAAAACTGAACTAGATAATTTTAGTTTATCTCCTTTAGTTCTTATATAATACTTATTATTATCTTTAGTAATCGAAAAAATAAACCATTTATTTTTTGGTACTACTATTTTATAAGACTGAATATTTCTTAATAAATCATTAGGAGTGATTATTGGTTCTCTTTCAAATGATTGAACAAGGTTTACAGCCAAAGATCTTAAATCTTTTTCAACTTCAGAAAGATTTTTATAGTCAGATTGAACTAAATCAATCAAATTATTTGCATAGGTATCTTTCCAAATTTCAGGAAAAATATTACTTAAATTTTTATTCATAGTTATCCTTTATTTGTATATAAATAAACAGTTGGTGCGTATATGCATTATAAAGGGTAGGCACATGGAGTTTTTGATTGTTCAGCTATACATACTTTTGCACTTCTTGTTACATTTCCAGAAATAAATGAAGAATTTGATTTTGTTATAAGATCTATAAATGGTAGCATCTTAACCTCCCAAAAGACTGTAACACTTAATCGAGTATAGTCACTTGAATAAATCAAATCTAAATCTTTATTAAAATAAATATTTATATACTTTGGTATAACATTTTGTTTATATATCATATCAATTGTTTCTGATGCATTTTTCTTACTATTTACTATATCAAATTTATCTCCATCATAAACTCTAGCACCGCCTGCTGATAAGGCAAGAGTGTCTGCAATATCTGCTGCAACTCTGTTGGCTAAAATTACCCTTCCATGATCAATTGATATAGCTAAAGCAAAAAAAGCAGCAGGTATAATTATAGATACAAATACTACAAAACCACCAGCTTTTTTGTTTATCTTGCAACTTCGCATCGTGCAACTCCTCTTGTCGAGACAATAACTCCATCATTCATAAACTTAAAAATAGAACTTAATCCTGGGGTTATAAAATCTAAATTCGCTGATGCAGAAACTGTAACATATAAATTCGAATTAGTATCTCTTTTGCACCAAAAACCTGAGTCTGCTGAACTATTGTATGAAAAAACAGGAGTAATAATTGAAAAAGATTCTAGTTGAACGTTAGGAGATACTCTTCTTATTTGTTCAAATGATTCACAGAATGCGTTGAAACTTGGATTTTCATTATCTAAATTTATTAAAAAATTATTATAATTTGAACAAGAAGAATAATTATTTGAGATTCCTGCATATCCGATCCTTGCCCCTGCTCTAGCCGCGACACTTGTAGCATCTTGTATTGTAGTAACTAGGTTTATATATCTTCCCATATCTATAGTAAAAGAAATTAAACCTACTATCAATGGGAGTAGCAGAGCAAATTCAAACATAAGGCCTCCTTTTATATTTTTCATAATCCTGTCCCCATCCCTACTATAACAGGCAAGAGAGCTAATGTTATCAAAAGAGGCAAGAAATGAATTGCAAATATAATAATTAATTTTGTTGGTAACTTCTTAGCTTCTCCCCTTTTCTTTTGAAAAAATTGTCTTCGTAAAGAAATACTTTGCTGTTTAAGTGTTTCAACAGCCGGGACTCCTTCTAAATAAGCATTTTGTAATGTAGTTATAAATGATTTAGCTTCAGGGGTAGCTAATCTATCTGAAGCTATATTAAATGCCTCTAAATCACTTGCAGAACCTCTTGACGATACTGTTCTTACTAAATTTCTAATCTCATTTGCTACTACTCCGTTTGATCTCTCTGCTGTAAATGATAGTGCAGGAATAGGCGAAGTGGTTGGTAATACCATAATAAGTAAATCAATAAAATCAGGAAGAGAATCATTTATTTTCGAGACACGTTCTTTACTTTTAGAAAATAATTTATTCCATGGATAATAACTAGTAAAAATCCCTAGTAAAATAAATAATAAAAGGTAATAACCAGTAATATTTAAAGAAAGTGATAATAAAATTATAGTTACTCCGATAATTGTATGTGCTAAGACTACAGAGAAAAAAATCTCTATTGAAGTTGCGAATGTTCGGCCATTTTTTAGATGTTGCTCTATAAATTTGCCGAATGTTCCAAAATCATCACTAATAGCTATTATTTTTGATAATTTTTCAGATAATTTTTCCGTATATTTATCTACGCTATCTACTTCATTGTGATACTCAAGCCATTTAGGGTTATATTTATTTTCTGAAATTCTAAATAGATACAAAATAGATGTGTATAAAGATAATAAAATAGCTATCCAGATCATAGATTACCTTTCTTAGCTTTATTAAAAATTAATATAGTTCTCAATACTCCAGCTAAATAATTAATGAAAACAAATGTTAAGATTATAATACCCACAGGAGATAGGTAAGCCTCACGAGATAAGCCGGTAGATGAAAAAAACATACCAAATGCAACAAGTATCATTACAATTGATATACCATAAAATTCGCCCTTTGCTTGTGTAATTTCAGCAGTAGCTTCTGATGATAAATCAAATTGAGTTTCTAGCACAGACTGTGCTTGCCTTAAGATAGGTGCTAGTTTAGCACCCATTAGTTCGTCAATTTCTAACGCGGCTAGGAACATGTCAAGAGCTTTTGATGGGTACTTTTTAGATAAATCTGATAATACAACTGATAACGTTGCACTGCCAACTAGTTTTGATAATGAAAGCTCAAGCTCTCTTCTTAAAGGATCTTCAACTAATAGTGTAGTTTTCTGTATTGCTCTATTGATACTATCTCCAGATTCTATTTGTGTTGCTATAATTCCAAATGCTTGCAATAACTGTCTTCTAAATCTTATCTCATCTTTTTTCTTTGATGATAACGCAAATAATAAAACTATTGCAAATGAAATAGGTAGAGCAATAACAATTCCTATTATGTCATTTAAATTAAGTAAGGTAAAAATAGAGACTATAAATGTAAAAATTAATGTAAAAATTCCCACAAGAGGAATTGTTATACCCTTAAATCCAAATTTTATAAAATACTTATCAAGTGTCTCTAGTAAAGTTATTTTTGATAATATTTTCTGTTCTTCATCAATCTGAGCAGAAATTTTTTCTAACCTTGTCAAGTTTTTATACTTAAAAAATTCAAAAAATGTGAGTACTAAATAAAAAGCAAAAGCTCCTATAAATATAGCTACAAAATAGTTATTCATCTAGCCACCTGCTTTTTTTATTCAGAGTAGCCAATTTAATCCCAAGTTTTGATTCTTTGTTAATTTTACCAACTTGCTTAAATTCCACTTTATCAGATTTTATATTAGTTGAAAATATTTTATCTAAATTAATTAAATTATTAGTTATCTCAGTTTTTGAAATTACAGATATATCAGAAATATATCTAAAACCTGTTGCTGATCTTGATATTTGTAAAATTAGGTCAAAAGCAGATGCTACAGTTCGTTTTGCTACATCATCAGGAGTATTTCTTATATTTCTTATTAAGTCAGGGAGTCTTTCATTAATTGCCATCGAAGGCGAATTTGCATGTATTGTTGTCATTGTACCATCATGACCAGTATTTGAAGCAGCGAGCATAGTTAGGGCACCTTCACCTTCCCTTATTTCGCCTACTATTATTCTGTCTGGTCTCATTCTTAGAGTATTTCTTAGTAAATCAGATAAAGATATAGCAACTGTATCATCAGCAGATGAAGCTTCTTTTGTTTGTAAACTAACAACATGTGCATTATTTAATTGAAGTTCAAATGCATCTTCAATCGTAATAACTCTTTCATGGTTTGGTATAAAA
>Ga0172372_10002674_pt1 | contig 26849 bp, 30 predicted proteins | sample LakKiv5m_2_FD_114544 | JGI IMG/M metagenome (GOLD analysis project Ga0172372, IMG submission 114544) | Freshwater microbial communities from Kabuno Bay, South-Kivu, Congo - kab_092012_9.5m | ecosystem: Environmental > Aquatic > Freshwater > Lake | place: Democratic Republic of the Congo...
AACTTTTTATTTGTCACATGAGTGTAAATTTGGGTAGTTGATAAATTTGAATGACCTAAAAGTTCTTGAACACTTCGTAAATCAGCTCCTTGTGAGAGTAGGGAAGTGGCAAAAGAATGTCTTAGTGTATGAGGAGTTGCGTCAATCGAAATTCCAGCAAAACTCACATATTTTTTAACCATTCTTTGAATAGATCTTGCATTTAATCTCAAATTATCTCCCTCTGGATCATTTGAATCTAAAGGTTTTCCTGAATATCTTAAAAATAAAGGTTTAAAATTATCCTTCCTTACACTAAGATACCTTGAAAGAGAGTTTTTGGCAGTTTCAGATAAATATACAGTTCTAACTTTACGACCTTTCCCAATAACCGCGAATTCACCAGTTTTTAAGTTTACATCTGTAACATTTAAATTAACAAGTTCCGAGACCCTAAGACCAGTAGAGTAGAGTAGTAGTAAAATAGCTTTATCCCTGATACCAGATCTTTTATTCATATTTTGAACACTAAATATACTCTTTAAATCATCATCTTGTAAAAATTTTGGAATTCTTCCTTCTTGTTTTCCTAAAATAATTTCGTCAGGAGAAATAACTTCAAGATTCAATACTGTTATCAAAAATTTCAAGAAAGCTCTGATTGCTACTAAAAAAGTTTTTTGGGTAGATGTTTGATAATTTTTACCAATTTTACTTTTTATAATTTTTCTATTTAGATATAAACGATATTTTCTAATATTTTCTGAATTTAGATCTGCTAATTCAATCACATCCTTGTTTAAAAGTATCTTTAGAAAACTCTCAAAACCTGTTAAGTAAAAATCATACATTTTAATTGTGTATGGTGAAAAGTTTCGTTCAATCTCACAATATTCATAGTATCTAGTGAGAAGTGGGCGAAGATTCATATTAAAAAATTATACCATCCAAAAAAGATAAATTCGAACCTTTTGTAATTTTCAGTGATAATTCAGAGGCTCTAAAATCGATTTAAAGAGACTTATTCTAACAAAACGATACTATATAGTAGTCGAGTGGTAATTGTTCGTTAATTAAATTACTTTTCACGCACTTAGAATTTAAGAATTAAATAACATTTATAAACAAAAAGATAGGGGATTTTCTAAATAAATAGATGAGTTTGTTTTGGGTAATTTATATAAAAGTTTTAAGATAATTTATAAATAGAGAAGTGATTAGATTTTTATTTTTATACATATTTGTACTTATTTTTGATTAATCTTAACGCGTCGTTAAATGTATGTTTAACGACATTAAGGTATTAGGGAATTCAATATAAGAGAGCGGAGTATCAGGAGAGAGTGGTAAATACCGCAAAATTCCTGTACAAACTTTTTGATAAAATTAAATGAAATTTAATTCCTATTTTAAGTTCAATTTCCTTTAAATTTTAAACTATTTTTGATTTTTTGAAAATAAAATTAATATGTTGCGATATAAATTCGGGTTTTGTTTGAGATATCCACAAAAAAAGTATGACAATTCTACATAATTAAAAGTATGACAATCATACAGCGTCGTTTTAGCACTCTTCCCCTACCCTATGCAACCTGCTGTTAGAATTCAGTTTTGTAAAGAATTGATTTTTGAACAAAAAATGAATTTTAATTAAACAAAAATAACAAAATCAAAAAAATTAAACTTATAATTGAATATTGAAAAATCAAGAAGTTATTTATTGTATTTTCAATATAACCTCTGATATAACCTACCATACTCATAAATAATGAAGTTATAAATGTAGCTCTTAAAAAAGATTCGGCGGAAGTAAATGATGTGAATAAGGATCCAATAAATGGAATTATAGACATCTGTATTGCTAAAATAAAAAACTCTTTCCTTTCATACCTCTCCCCTTTGTGAAAAAGTAAAATTGTATGTAGGTATAAAATACTTGATAGAAAAAAGTAAACAAAAAGTATAATTGACTGATAGACAAACCATAAATCACTTTTGTAAATAACAGTAATTAATGGTATTGACTGAATAATGAGTATAATTTGTGTCCAAATTATCCCAACTCTGAATAATGGTAATGAGCTCTCCTCCACTTTTTCTGCAATCAATAAATTGTTTGTTAAAGTTGAAATATAGATTAAACCTGAGGAAACAAGAATTAGAATCAATTTAAAATACTCATTAAGGTTTGGGAAATATATTAAACCTAGTAGCGTTCCTAAAGTTAAAATTAAAGGCTGAAGTGAAATGTAAAACACATCTTTTAAAGTATACCCAGGATACAAAACTATAAGATTTCCTACAAAAACAATAATAATGAACAACAAAACTACCCAAGGGTTAAGAAAATATTTTTGAAATTCGACAATTAAGAATCCGAAAATATATAAAAATGTAAAAATTAAAAATTTAGTTCTCCTCGACGATATTTTCATTTTTTTTATTCTTAGAATCTTTACTTGATTCTTTGTATATCTCCTTATGAATATGACATAAACCTAAAGCAACAGCATCGGAGGCGTCGTCTGGTTTAATAACTTTCTCTAATTGAAAATAATTTTTAACTGCTTCCTGCATCTCTTTTTTGTTAGAACGACCATACCCTGTTAAAACTAACTTAGCTTGTAAAGCTGTATATTCAAATACATCTAACTTCAACTGAGAAGCACACAAAAGCATAACACCTCTTGCTTGACCTACTGAAATTGCGGTTTTTACATTTGTATTAAAAAAAAGTTTTTCTAAAACTATACGATGGGGCTTAAAATCAGATATTTTTTTAAATAGTAAAGAATATAAAATCTCAAGTCTATCATGAGGTTCAAGTTCTGATGAAGTAAGAAAAGTGTTTGCTTCATGTAAAACCGGTTTACTTTCATTTGAAATTATTTCAAGAAGAGCAAAGCCTGTGGTCGCTGTACCGGGATCTATGGATATTATTTTCATATCATAATCTTTCTAATTACTCTTCGTAATTTGTATATACTTCTTGAACATCGTCACTTTCGTCTAACGCATCTAAAATTTTTTCTAAAGATAGTTCACTTTCTGGGATACTTATTTTAACTTTAAAAATTGGGTTTTCAGGCTCTTGTCCGAAAATATAGGATGTTGAACCAATTGTTCCAAGAGATCCTCCATTTTTAGATAAAATTGTTCTTATTTCAGCAACCGTTCGGTTTTTGTTATCTGTAAGACAATGAATTAACAAAGCACCGCCTTCAGGACCAAATCCTTCATAAATGACTTCTTCATACTCTTGACCCCCACTTTGTCCCGAGCCTCTTTTGATAGCTTTTTCAATGTTTTCTTTTGAAAGTCTGGCTTCTTTTGCTTTTTCAACTGCTAATCTTAAGGCTGGGTTTGAATTTAAGTCAGCACCTTTTCTTGCAGTAGAAACAATTAATCTAATAACTTTGTTGAAATTATCAGCTCTTTTTGAGTCCAATACAGCCTTCTTTCTTTTAATATTCGCCCATTTTGAATGTCCTGACATTAAACAAAGATATCAAATTTTGGGTAAAAAATCTATCTTGACTAAAATTTACAATTTGATAAGCTTTATCTCATGAGCTTAACACAAGCCGAGTTGATTAAACTTGCAATTAAATCTGCTTTTTCTCAAGATTGGGAAAAAGCTGTTGAGTTTAACTCTCAAATTCTCGATCAAGATGATAAAAACCTTGATGCTCTTTTAAGATTATCCTTCGCCTATCTTCAACTACAAGATTACAATAAAGCTCGAAAATATTATAAAGAAGTTTTAGATTTAGACCCTATAAACAGTATTGCTCTAGAAAAAATGAAACTAGTCAAAGAGAGAAAAACTGAAGAATTTATTATTCCAGATAATGATAGCCTTCTTAAAGAATCAGGTACCTCAATTGAACTTAACCTTGATATTCTAACAAAAGGAATAACCTCTGATAAATTTAAATTTGATGAAGATCTTTTGTTTAAGATAAATGGAAAAACTATCTCTATTCATAAAGACGATATTAAACAGTCACTTTTAAACTATTTACCTGAACAATATGTGAAGTATTTCCTAAAGGTCAAAGAACTTAAAGGAGAAATTACTCTCAAGTATATTGGAGGTAAAGATAAAAAAATTAAAGTTTTAATCACCTCTTCTGAAGCAGTTTTTCCATCTGAAAAACAGGAAATCAAGCCATATCTTAAAGGTGTTAATGAATCAGAAATGCCTGAAATGACTGAACTTACATCTGATAATGACGAAGATGCAAAAAGACTTCTTGAGGGCGAAGAAGCAGCTAATGAGAATCCTGATCAAAACTAAATTTTATATTTTAAAAATTCAACCTTGCAAATAAATTTAAATTAATTCATCATCTGAGAAAGTAATTTTAGGCATTGGGTTTTGAGGAGGTGTTTTTGGAGGCTCAGGCTCTTGTCTTGGTGGCTCTTGTCTTGGTGGCTCTTGTCTTGGTGTTTGAGATTGTGAAATATCAGTATTTTTAGTTTTTTCTTCTGGTTTTAGATATGGTTTAACTGGAGCAGAAACAGGTCTTTGATCTACAATTTTTTTAGGCTCAAACATTTTAACTTCTTTATCTTTTTTAAGTATTTTATCTATAGCTGCAAAATCATTAGGAGTTCCTATTTCTGGAATATAAGCGCTAACCCATTCTCCTTGTTTTATATTTCTAAACTCAACTGCCGATTTATGTAAGTTAAAAGTCCCGGAGTCTGAAAGAATTACATATTTACCATCTTTTTTTGATAAAACGCCTTCAATTTTTTTTCTATTTACTTTTTGAAGAATTTTAAACGCGTGCTTGCCGTCTTCTTCTATTCTTTTCAACTCATCTCCGTAAACTAAAAGAGATTTAGCGGCATAATTAACAGGAACTTCTATCTTTTTACCATCACTAGTAATCATAAATAACCCGTCATATTTACCAACAATTCCTGGTAAATCCTTAGCTGGAGAATACTGGGTTCTTTCCTGCTCCCTTATTACATTTTCAATATGAGAAATTCTTTTTTTTATAACTCTGATATCTTCAAGTATTGATAATATTGAAGATTTACCTAATGTTATATTTTCAAGTCTAAACTCAATTTCTTTAAAGTCTTTAAGATCATTTTGTTGTTCTTTTATTGAATTAGTGTCTGCTATTTCTTTTGTATCATCCATATATTTATATTAAATGAATTATGACTTCTTGGCAATACTTTGATAATCTAATCCTTTAAATTTTTTAACTATCCACTGCTCAACCAAAGTTTCAACTTTTAATCTTTCAGTTCCGTATTTTCTTCGAGAAGCTTCTCGGCATTTTTGGGCATTTCCAGTCTTTTCAAAGGTTTCCCATGGCAAAATAATTTCTCCGATAAAAGGTTTTGTCACAGAACCGTCAACCATTATGTTGTTAATCACATGAAATCTAGGCAAACTTTGAATATCCATTTCATTAAAATACGGAGCAAACACCTCCTTCATAGCAATTGCGTCTGTGGGCCCTAAACCAAAAGTAACAGTTGTTCCAACATTTCCTCTTATAGCAAACTTAATCTCTTCTGAAAGTTGGTTTACATATTGGTGAGTTAAATACAATCCTAAACCATATTTTCTCGACTCAGATAAAATTGACATAAAAGTGTCGGTTGTAAAATTTTGAAACTCATCAATATATAAATAAAACGGAGACCTTTCTTCCATAGGAATTGAAGCTCTAGCTAAAATTGCAGCTTGTATTTTAGAGATCACCAAAGATCCAAATAAATTCATAACATCCTCTCCAACCAGACCTTTTGAAAGATTAATTAAAACAATCTTTTTTTGATTCATCATTTCATTAAATTTTATTGTCGAGTTTCTTTGACATAAAATGTTCCTTACAATTTTGATTGTTTCAAAAGGACCAATCTTATTTTGAATTGGTGAAATAGACTCTGTTACAAGTTTAGGATTTGCTTTAAAGGCTGCAAACTCTCTTTCAAAATAATCTTTAATAGCTACATCTGTTAAAGCACTTAAGATAAATTTTCTATAATCATCATCCGTCAAAAGCCTTTTCACTCCCAAAATAGTTGTTCCAGGAACTTGAAGCATAGCGTTGACAGTATTTCTTAAAATGTACTCAAGCCTTAGTCCCCATGAGTCCTTAAAAATAGATTTAAATGCGTTTACGATTTCAGAAGCATTTCTATCAACATTATCCCCAGGTTCTAACTCCATTATATTAATTCCAACCGGATATTCGACATCTGCTGGATCAATCAATACTACATCTTCAATTCTATTTTCAGGAATGTATTCTAAAATTGCATTTATTAACTCTCCGTGAGGATCAACCACTCCAACTCCGTTTCCTTTTAAAATATCTTGAATAATCATTGTTTGAAACAAAGAACTCTTTCCAGCGCCGGTCTTTCCAATCATGTACATATGTCTTAATCTGTCGTTTCCATCTTTTAAACCGTACTCAATAATTTTGCTTCTATATCTAGCACGGGCAAGTTTTACACAATCTTTTGAGGGCAAGTTATCTGGAATATCTGAAATTTTAATAGGAGCCCAATCAATGTTTGGGTTTTCAACACTTGAAGATGGTAAATGATAAATAGTTGCTAACTCTTCAGTGTTTAAGATATAAGCGTTTTTAGTATAAAGTCTTCGAGCTAGAAAATCATCTATAAAACCGACCTTATCAAGTGTCTTTAATTCTACAAAACCATTTAGATTGGCTCTAGAAAATTGTTTAAATGTTGCCATACACGAATTGTAATTTTGAGTACTATCAAACTCATTGTCAGCAAAAGAAACAACTCTTACAAAAGATTGAAAACCCATTCTAGTAATTTTCATATCTATACTTTTAATCATCCCCTCCTCAGATTGAGAAAGAGCAGTAATTTGAGGTTTTTTGTCTGAATATTGGCTTGAAGTTCTACTGACTCCTAAAATATATAAAACTGCATTTGCAAAAATTTCAAAGATAATTTTAATAACATTTAATAATATATCAGAGGGGTTTGAACCAAAACTTGTAGGACTTTCCTTCTTTTTCACTTTAGAAATGTATTCATAACCCTTTATCTGCCAATTATCAGGTACTGGTTTTATCAAAAGTTGAATCGCCATACCTTCATTTGCTTTCACTTGAGATAAAGATGAAGTTATAGCTGAAAGAGGGTCTACCTCAAAATCCTTAAAAGTAAGAATCGGTAAAACCTCGCTTTTACTTAGTACTAAAGAACCAGTTTTAACAGAAGAATAATTTGAAAGATCTTTTAAGTAATCTTCAATCACAGTTATTTGGGATAGTGGGTATTGAGCATAAATTTGAGAAGTTATGTGTGATTGAAGGACTTTTGGCACAGCCACAACAAAACGAATTTTTTCGTCTGTCACTATAATTTCAAATGAAAAAACAAAGTCTGAACCACCCTCTTTCAAAATCCCATGAATTACAGAAAAAAGTTGCTCGGCAGCCAGAGGATCTGATTGTATATTTTCTTTAACATCACTTACAGATTTAACAATTTTTATTTCTAAGAAAACTCGGTCAACAACCTCTAAAATCTCATATTTTTTTCTAAAAAAGGTAATATAGGCAAAGACTGCTCCAGCTAAAATTAAAATAATCAATATTAAACTTAAAAAAATACTCATTCCTGTCATATGTTTTACAATAAAGTGGCCCCCAGCACTAATATGGTACTGGGGGCCTAAGGAGAGAGATAACTATATATTACTACTTCTCTTCACTTTTGTCAAGGCCTAAAACCACAACTACATCACTTTTTATAATTTCTGGGAATAAGTAACCGTACTCGCTGGCAGGAACCTTTTTTGAGATACCGACTGAATTTGAGATTCTATCAAGAGAATCAGTTTTAGATTTAAAAATAATAAAACTTTCATTTTGTACTTCTCTTGAGCTTGAAATATCAATAACTCTTCCTCCTTGATTGTTTAAAAAGCGCGCAATTTTTGAGGCAAGGCCTGAGGTGTTTGTTGTATTCACAACAGAAATAGCTAAACCTTCGGTACCTATTATTGTATCAAGGTGGTTTTGCCTTAAAACCTTATCTAAACTATCTATGTCTTTAATTTCGAAATTTTTAATATCTTTAAACTCTAAATTTCTAGCAAAAGAATAAATTAGATATGTTTCTCTTAAAGGAAGATTATCCCAATCTTTTAAAGAAAAAAGATCCCAGACCATACTATTCCCTTTAAGTATTTTAAGCAGTTTAAAGTAATCTGCATCAGGGATTATAAAGGTATTACCAATATTAAGAGCAAAATTCTCAGTTAAAATTTCTGATACTAAATTACTATTTGAATTATGATTATCCTTCTTATTCAAATTAATAATCTCAGATAAAGATAAACTTTGTGTATCGAAATCAAGCTTCATGTTTGGGTCAAAGTTGTACTCGTATATTTTCTTTGATACTTTGTCATAAACTAACATATCAAATTTTTTAACTTCATTAAGTGAGTTTTTTGATATTACTACTAGAGGGTATTTGTCTGAATTTTTAAAATCAATAATTTCTCCATCTTTGGCTAAAGCAAACGAGTACTCTAGGATATTAGTTAAAAAGGTGCTGATAAAAAACCAGATAACTACTATAGAGACAAAAGAGTAAATTAAGAAATTTCGAAAAGCGTTTATGAATTTGGGTTTCTTTCTTCTTCGGGCAGGTGACATAATTTACATATACTTACTAAATATTTCTGGAGGCTTGGAAATAAAAGAATAATCTTCATTAGAGGATCCTGTGAATTTTAATTCAAACGAGTGTAACATTAATCTATTAAAACCTAAATTTCTAGAAATTTCAAGCTCTGAATTTGTTGAGTAAATTAAATCTCCAGTAACTGGAGTAAGATTTGCCGCTAAATGCACTCTGATTTGATGAGTTCTACCCGTTCTAGGATAACAATAAATTAACGAAAGTTCTTGATTTTCAATTTTAAAATCCTTAATTCTTTCAAAATAAGTCTGGGCTTCTTTTCCATCTCTAACAACTGCATATTTAAATCTATTCTTGGGATCTCTTTTAATTGGAGCGTCAATTTCAAACCTATCGTCTAAAACTTTGTTTTGGGTAATTGCAAGATACTTTTTAGATACCTCTCTAGTCTTGAATTTGTTTTGATAAAAAATAAACGACTTTTCATTTTTAGCACATAACATAACTCCAGATGTTTCTTTATCGAGTCGGTGAACTATACCACTTCTACTCAAAAACTCCGATTCTATTTCTAAATCCGCATTTAGATTATTAGAAAATTGGTATTTGTTTTCAAGCCAATCTTGAAGTGTAAAATCTTTCTGAGATTCAGATCTGTTTACAACTAACCCATATGGCTTGTTTACAATTAAGAAATCATTATTTTCTTCAATTATTTCAATGTTTAACGCTTCATTTGAACTAGGTTGCATATTTAGTAATTTTTTCTTCCTTCAAGAATTTGAATGGTATTTAAAGAGATGAAATTATTTCAACTAATTCATTAGGGTTGACTTCTGATTTTATAACATATCTCATAGCCCCTAAAGAAGTTGCTTTCTTTAAAACATCGTCCTTTTCAATATTGGACAATACTATAACTTTTTTAGCTTTTGTCAAACCAGCTTTATAAACATCCTCTAAAATCTCTAATCCATCTTTATTTGGAAGCATTATATCAAGTAATAAAATGTCCCACTCCCCTTTTAAAGCTTGCTCAGTTCCAGAGTCTCCATCATAGCAGCAATGTACTTTATAACCACAACCATTTAATATCTCCTCGTATACTCTACAAATCTCTTTTTCGTCTTCTACAAGAAGAATTTTCATAATAGGTTTAAATGTTTTCTTACTTCAACTATAAACTGTTTTGGGTTAAGTTCTGATTTAACAACATAACCGTCTGTTCCAAGTTCAGTTGCTCGAGATATAACTTCTTCATTATTTAAATTGCTAATTATCAGAACCGGTTTGTGATGGATATTTTTCACCTCTTCTAAAACAGATAAACCGTCAATTTCAGGAATCATGATATCTAAAAGCATTAAATCCCATTTGTTTTCACGAGCTAAAATTAAAGCTTCTCTACCATTTGTCGCGAGTAAAACTGAAAAACCATTATCTGTTAACAAATCACGATATAACTCTCTAACATCAAGTTCATCTTCTACTATAAGTACAATTGGGCTCATAAATCAATTATACCTATATTTTAGATTTTTTGAAGATTCTCCTTTTAACAATTCCATCCTTAATGAATAATTTTTAAAAAATATGGAATACATAAACAAATAAAATCCTAGAAAAAAAGTAAAATCCGATAAACTACCAAGATGGTAGTAGTTCAGAAAATTTTCAAAGAAATATAAAATATCACCTAAAAGCCATATTAAGCTTCCAAATAAAAAAATTCTCAAATCAAGCAAATATTTAGCACTACTCTTCAACTCAAAAATTAAATAAATTATTGTAAAAATAGATTCAAAGATGAAAAAGTATTCATAAATTTTAGTTTCAGAAAGGGTCGAACCTTGAAAAATTAAAGCTAAAGTTAAAAGTAAAATGTTTACTTGCAGAACTCTTTTTAGTACCAAACTCAAGCAATTTTTTTGTCTTTCAAACTGATATTTAATTAAAAAAAAGAATAAAAATTTTGTTAATACTTGATAGATAAAACCATAATTTAAAAAATCAAGCGACATTGAAGATTTAAGTAAATTAATATCAAGATACCAAAGAAAATTTGTCATTCCATAAATTAAAAACCCTGAAAAAAATAACAAATAAACTCTTTTTTCAAAATTAGATTTGTAAGTCTTATAAACCAGAAACAATAAAACTGAACAAGCGATACAAAAAAGTGAAAAAAGTAAATAAAATGAATTTGATAAAGAGATATTCGAATAAAGAGTGAATAAGTAATATACTGAAAAACAGACAAATAGTGTATTTACATAGAAAAAAATACTTATCATAAATTAAAGCAGGAAAATTTGAGAATTAGCTAGGATCTGTAATGGAAGCTTGCTTCTGCGAATTTGGGTATTTATACACCCTTATATACCACCATGTCAAGATAGTAGAAAGGATTACTAAATCAGGTAAATTGGAGTGAAAAATACCAAAATTTATGTAATCTGGAACTCCTGAATTCTTATAAAAAGAAACAATCTGCGAAAACAAAGAGGACCCTACTAAAAAAATGTAAAAATAATCTTTTTTAAGCTCAGAGCTAAAATGTACAAGTAAAACAAACCCAACCATGGAAAACAGACTAATTATTGGGTTGTAGGATTTATTCAGCACAAAATCGTACGGATAGAAAAGGTGCAGAATATTTAAACCTACAACCAAGGCAGAAATAATAACCTTGTAGGTATGCATTTTTATAACTTCTATATATTTATTATTTTACGTTATGCTCAGATTCTGGAAACAACTCAAGTCTTGCTTTATCTATAGGCTCGCCAGTTGAAACATCAACTCCATATTTTCCTTCTTCAATTCTCTTTAAAGCTTTATTTATTTTATCAATTGATTGTTCTATATCTTTCTTTAAAATATAATTTTTTTCAACTTTAATGTCTTCAGAAACCTCATCCATATATTCTGCATTTCCAATATCTCTATCAGGATCAACATCTTCATCTATAATTCTTAAATCTTCGAGTAATCTATGCTTTCTTTTTAACAAATTTTCCCTACAATTCTCTATGAAGTCAGATGATAAATGATTCATAAACTTAACCCTTCTTATAATTAAAAACGCAGTAACGCTACTCACAATTATATAAAATAATATATTATTTTCAAGGACTGGGTATACTAAAAAATAATTTGTGATTACAAAATTAAAGAAAAATGTTACAAAACCTGATACAAACTTATTGTTAAAAAATAACATTAAGCCAAAAATTAAACATATTAAGAAAAACTGTTCTGATTTTATAGTTTCAAGTACAAGATAAAAGCATAATGAAAGACTTAAAGAATCTGAAATTTTAAAGGGAGAAAAATTTACAAATTTTGAAATAAAAATTGAAAAAGTTATGTTATAAATCATTACTAAATATAAAGAATAAGAAGTAAAGTTGAAGTTTAGAAGTATCTCGTTTATAGAAGAAAAGTTTTGATAATTTTCCAAAAAATAAAAAAATTTTAGAATTCCAAATAAAGAAAATAGATATACAATTACAACATCAAAACTTTTCTCTTTTTTTAAACCAGAAAAATTTAGAAATCTAAAGATAAAATAATATGAAAAAATTACGGCTATAATAATTTTATATTGAATTATAAAGTTTAAAACAACATCAAACATCAAGTTATTTTACATCAAAATAATTGATTTAGGCCCGAGACATATACTCGCCAGTACGAGTATCGATTTTAATCTTGTCACCAATTTTAACAAAGGTGGGAACTTTCACATTTAATCCATTGCTTAATTTTGCATCTTTTGGAGCGTTAGTGACAGTATTTCCTTTGAAACCAGGTTCTGTATATTCGACTTCAAAAACCATAGAAATCGGTACCTCAATTGATACTGGGTTTCCTTCATAGTACATAACAATATATTTTTCATTTTCTTTAAGATAATACTTATTTTCTGAAACAACATCTTCCCCTATTTCAATTTGTTCGTAAGTTACAGGGTCCATGAAAACATAAAAGTTATCTTTATACAAAAATTCAAAAGTTTTTTTATAAATGTCTGCTTCTGAAACCATATCTACACTAGAATAAACTTTTTCTGCAACAGAGCTATCTAGCAAACTTCTAACTCGAAGCCTTATTGTGGCACCACTTCTGGCTGATTTTGAGTGTTCGTATTTTTCTACTCTATAAGGTGTATTTCCATCCTTGAAAATTACACCTGTTTTTAATTCTGAGGCACTTAACATTTTTTACATTTTCTAAAATTTTATACTTTTTGGTACCATGGGAGGGAGTCGAACCCTCAAGAGATTGCTCTCATTGGTTTTTGAGACCAACGCGTATACCATTCCGCCACCATGGCTTAGTTTTGTAATTATAACAAATTTAACTTAAGGTTGAGCATTTGTCACCTCATAAAACCTAGTTCTATCGCCTTTAAATTTTAAGGCAATATCTCCAGTAGCTCCTGCACGATGCTTTGCTACAGACAAAAGGTAATCCTCTCTATTGTCCCTATCGGGACGGGATAAAAACATAACAATATCCGCATCCTGTTCGATAGATCCAGAGTCTCTTAAATCTGAAAGTTGAGGTCTATTATCTTCTCTTGTTTCCACAGCTCTTGATAATTGTGATAAAGCTAAAACTGGAACTTTCATTTCCCTTGCTAAATTTTTCAGTCCTTGGGAAATATCAGAAACCTGCTGTACTCTGCTCTCTGTGACATAAGATTTACAAAGTTGTAAATAATCAACTATTACTAAATCAATTTGAGTTTTCATAGCTAGTCTTCTAACCTTGGTTCTCATTTCTAAAATTGAAATTCCTGGAGTATCGTCAATAAAAAAATTCAAATCAGATAACTCCCCCATAGCAATTGAGTACCTTTCCATTTCTTCATCTGAAAGTTGTCCGTGCCTGATTTTCCAGTTTTCCAAATTTGCTTGAGCTGAAATCATCCTTTGAATAATTTCTTCCTGACCCATTTCAAGAGAAAAAAAGGCTATGTTCTTACTATGATTTATCGCAGCAAACTGAGCTATGTTTATAGCTAAAGAAGTTTTTCCAACTGAAGGTCTGGCAGCTAAAATAACCAAAGCTTCTTTATGTAAACCAGAAAGCATTCTATCTAAGGAATTAAGACCTGTAGGGACTCCTCTTAACATACCTGCATTTCTTTGCAACTCATCAAGCTTTTCAAAAGAAACTTCTAAAGTTTTAGAAATTGGAACAAAATCACTTTTTACAGTATCTTTATAAATTGAAAAGAGGCTTTGTTCTGCTTTATCAATTATAGAACCTATTGAGTCATCTTCATACGCTAACTCTGAAATTTTTGAAGCTTGAGAAATCAAGTTTCTTCTAATAGAAGCTTCTTGTATCAGTCTAGCGTGATGTTCTGAGTTTGAAGCAGTTGTCACAAAGTACACCAACTCTGATAAATATGTAACCCCACCAACTTCTTCCAGTTTTCCCATTTTTGTTAACTCATTTTGTAAAGAAATAATATCAATAGGATCTCTTCTTTCGTTGAGACTTAAAATCGCACTAAAAATTGTATTGTGAGATGTTTTATAAAAATGCTCTGATCTTAAAAAATCTACAATATTTATAATTGAATTTTTATCAATTAAAATTGCGCCTAAAACAGATTTTTCAGCATCTAAATCTTGAGGCGGTAATTTTAAATTATTTTTTGATTGAGCCACTTTTTCCTCCCAACTAATTAATGACTAGAATTTAAGATAATTATTTTTAAATTATCATCAGTTGGGGCAGATTGAAGTTTTAATGAATCTAGTTTCTCGGGATTCTTTTCACCCATTTCATGTAAAAAAGTTTCCAAAGGAGCTAATTCTTTTATTTTACTATCTGGAGTATGATAATGCATAGGGATTACAATTTTTGGCTCCAAAGATGAAATTACTTTTGAAGCATCATAAGAATCAATTGTAAAATGACCGCCAACTGGAATTAAAAGAATATCTACTACTCCAATTTTTGAAATTGCTTTTTCATCTAAAAGATGTCCTAAATCACCTAAGTGAACTATATGAATTCCTTCAAAAAGAATTGAATAACAGATATTTTTTCCTCTTTCCTTACCTTCTTTTTTATCGTGATAAGTATCAACTCCGGTAATACTTATATCATCAACTTCAAACTCACCTGGTGTGTCAAACAAATAATCGTATGAAACATTGCTGTTAAAATTATGATCTTCATGTTGATGAGTATTTAACAAAACTCTAGTTGTCATCTTTGGTAGCTTAAATCCTAACATTTCAGGATTATAAGGATCTATCAAAACAGATGATTTTTTTCCTTTTAACATAAAACATGAGTGACCTATGTAAGTTAATTCCATACCTCATATATTACCAAAAAGTTTAAAATTTAGATATAATAAATTTACAATGTTAAGCACTTCTCCTTATAAAGGCACCAAAGACTTTTTTCCAGATGAGCAGCTTGTTCAAAACTATATCTTTAAAAAATGGAGAGAAGCTTGTCTTTCACACTCCTTTGAAGAGTATCAAACTCCAATTATCGAACCTTCAGAAATTTGGGCTACAGAAAGCATTGGTAATCAAGAATTATTTACCTTTGAAGATTTAAGTGGCAGAAAACTTTGTTTAAGACCTGAAATGACTCCTTCAGTAACAAGAATTGTTGCCTCAAGATACAAAGAACTTCCAAAACCAATAAAATACTTCTCTATTGGTTCTTTTTACAGAAATGAAAGACCTCAAAAAGGTAGAAACCGAGAATTTTGGCAAGTTAACGCAGATATTTTTGGCGAGGGAAATATTTATTCTGATATGGAAATTTTATCTTTAGCAATTGATATTATGAAAAGTTTTAAAGCTCCCAACGAATCTTTCACATTTTACCTAAATCACCGAGATTTAATTTTACAATTTTTAAAGTTGATAAATGTTCCAGATAATAAAATTATACCAGTTGTTAGAATTATGGATAAATATGAAAAACTAACTCCTCATATTTTTGAAGAAGAGCTTGGAAAACATCTCGAAGATACTCAGATAAATCAAATTGCTAAATTCTTAACACTAGAATTTTTAGATTTAACAAGTATTTTCCCAGAACTTGAAATGAATAAGGGATATTTAGAAATTAAAGAGATTTTAGAAACTCTAAATGAAATTTATCCGTTGGTAAATGTTAAATTTAGAGCTTCATTGGTAAGAGGTTTTGATTATTATGACGGCCTTGTTTTTGAAGTTTTTGATCTAAATCCTGACAACAAAAGGTCTTTGTTTGGGGGTGGAAGATACAACGGACTTGCTAAATTGTTTCAATCTGAAAACTTTCCTGCAGTTGGTTTTGCAGTTGGAAACGAAACATTTAGAATTTTTTTAGAAAATTGGAATTTACTTCCAAGTCTAGAAAATTTAAGAAACAAAAACTCTGTTTGTGTGTTTGCAGTTAAAAACAATGAAGAAGATGTTTCAAATGAATCATTAATTCACTACAATTTTAAAGTATCGAATTTAATTCGCGAAAAACTTTCAAATTTTAGAGTAGAAACTATACTTGAATTTAAATCTGCATCTTCAGGATTGGATTACTCTTCAAAAAAAGAGTTTTCCTTCGCTATTTTACTTGGTCCTGATGAATTTCTTAATCAAACTATTTCAGTTAAAGATCTAAATACCGGGCAACAAGAACTACTAAACCATCAAGAAATTATAAACTATCTTAATAATAAAAAATCTGCCTATGATTCGTTATCTTAACTACTTCTATCTTTTAATTGCAATCATAATTTGGGGTCTTGCTCCGTCTATTGTTAAAATTGTACTCGAAAAGCTAGATCCAATTCCCTTTCTTTTTTTAAGATTTTTAGTAGTGGTGATATTTTTAGCACCTCTTTTTTACAAAATTTTTAAGAAAATGAAACTTACTCTTTACGATTGGAAAAATATTATTATTTACTCTGTTTTATCTCAAACTTCACTTATTCTTTTTTTTGTGGCAATGGACTATACAACCGCAACTGACGCTATAATCCTCACCCTCTCTGCCCCGCTGATTACAATTGCTGCAGGACATTATTTTTTTAGAGATAAATTAAACCTGCTTAAAGAGATAGGTATTTTTATCTCAACTTTAGGTACTTTGTTGGTGGTTATAGAACCTCTTTTAACTAACAACTCTGAAAATTCACCGAGTGAAAGAATTTTTGGTAATTTTTTACTGATATTGTTTCATATCGTTGCATCTCTATGGGTTATATATTCAAAATTTCTGTTTGGTGAAAACTCAATATTACTTGTAAAATTGTTTAAAAAAATTGGACTTAGACTTCATAAGAAAAAGTATCCGGTCTACGAAATAAATATGCTTTCATTTTTAGTGGCATTATTTACAATATTCCCACTTCTTTTTTGGGATTTCGGAAAGTATATATCTCAAATCTCGAGTTTAGAAACTACCGAAATTTTAGGAATTTTCTATATGGGAATTTTTTCTTCGGCGGTTGCTTATATTTTATACACAAAAGCACAAGCTAAACTTAGTGTCACCGAGGTATCTATTTTTACATACATTTCCCCTATATTTGCACTTCCTGCATCTTATCTAATACTTAATGAAATACCTTCAAATTACTCGTATATTGGAATTGCAATCATTATTTTAGGTCTTTTTGTAGCAGAAAAGAGCCCAAAATCCTAGTTTTTACTCTTATTTAGGGATAGTAGTTGAAATCAGAATTAAAAAATAGTATAATTTATTGATGAAAAAAGGAATTCACCCAAAACTAAATACTTTAACAATAACCTGCAACTGCGGAAATTCATTTGAAACTTCTTCTACTCTTTCAAGTCTAAATGTGGAAATATGTTCAAATTGTCATCCGTTTTTTACAGGAAATGAAAAATTTGTTGATACTGAAGGAAGAATTGACAAATTTAAGAGAAAAATGGAATTGGCAAAATCAAATGTAACTAAAAATAAATCTAAAAAAGAAAATTCTGGCTCTAACTACAAACCTTCTCTAAAAGAAATTTTTAATCAAAATTCAAATAACTAGAACAAAATGAACAATGCTATTGAAATATTGCAAAATGAAATTGCAATTATTGATAATAAAATCAACGAAAATTTAAAATTAATGCTCCAGCCTGAATTTGAAGAATTAAAAAATGACTTATTAGCTGAAAATAACTCACTTGAAAATCAAAAAAACGAGCTTCAAAAAAGCATTGAAACTATCTTAAATCAAGGAAATCTAGATTCAAATGAAGACTTAAATTCAGAAATTCAGGTAAACCCTAACTTAGCAATAATTGAAGTAAGAGCCGGAACCGGCGGATCAGAAGCCGCCCTTTTTGCAGCTGATTTGTACCGAATGTATTCAAGATTTTGTGAAAAAAAGAATTTCAAGTTATCTGAAGAATTTTTGTCCGAAGAATACGGCGCTGGAGGTATTAAAACAGTTATTTTTGAAGTTAAAGGATTAGGAGTTTATAAATTATTTAAAAATGAATCAGGAGTACACAGAGTCCAAAGAGTTCCAAAAACAGAAAGTGCTGGAAGAATTCACACTTCAACCGCAACTGTAGCCGTTCTTCCAGAAGTTAAAAATGTTGAAATTGAAGTTCATCCCGATGATTTAATCTGGGAGTTTCATAGATCTGGTGGTAGCGGCGGTCAAAATGTTAACAAAGTATCAACTGCAGTCAGGCTAACTCACAAACCAACAGGGTTAGTTGTAGATTGTCAGGAAGAAAGAACTCAAGGAAAAAATAGAGATAAGGCTTTAGGATACCTAAGATCTAGACTTTTCAACTTAATGCAAGAACAACAAGTTAAAAAACTTTCAGATTTAAGGTTAAATCAAGTCGGAAGTGCGGAAAGATCAGATAAAATCAAAACATACAATTTCCCTCAAGATAGAGTGACAGATCACAGAATTGGGAAAAATTATGGAAATATTTTAAAGATTATGGATGGGGAAATAGATTCTATCTTAAGAGATTCTTCCGAGATCCAAGAACAGCCTCAAGAGTAATATTTCTATTTACTCTATAAACCAAAATTGAAATCTTTTCTCCTGGGTTTTTAGATGCTATAAACTCTGATAACTCTGTTTCATCTGAAAATTCTTTATCATTTATTGAAACAATAATATCTCCAACTCTAATTCCTGATTCATAAGCCGGAGAATTTCGAATCACACTACTTACAACCGGCCCAATAGGTAGACCTCTTTTTACATAAGACTCTATATCTCTAAATGAGTAATTTATACCTAAAAAAGCGGGCTCAGAGTTTTCATCTATTTCACCAGAATTATATCGGTTTACAAAGTCCTGGACATACTCAACTGGAATTGCAAATCCAATGTTGTCAGCTAAAGGTGTTTTTGCAGTATTTATTCCAATTAAGTTACCAAGAGAATTAAACAAGGCTCCTCCAGAATTTCCTTCGTTAATTGCGGCATCTGTTTGGATTAAATTTTTGAGCCTCTTTCCTTCAACTTCAATTTCTCTTTTCAAACCTGAGACAATTCCCAAAGATACAGTATTTGAAAAACCTAAGGCATTTCCAACTGCTATAACTTTTTGTCCGAGTTTTATACCCTCAGTTTCTCCATATTTTATAGTTTTTAAGTCTTCCGCGTCTATTTTTATAAGCGCTAAATCGTAAACTTTATCTCTTATAATTTTTTGAACGGGATATTTTTTTCCATTTTGAAAGATTATCTCATACGCTATGTTTTCATTACTTACAACATGCTTGTTGGTCACAACAAGACCGTCAGATGAAACTACAACCCCAGATCCAATAGCTTCACTTTCACTTGAGAAAACATTATCTAGATAATTTATTGAAACAACAGCGTCTCCGTAGTTTTCTATTACTGAAACAACAAAATTTTCTTCATTTAAAGTTACATTATTTACTGTTTTAGGAGAATTATCTGCTTTTTCTACGGTTTGAGTACTAAAAGGATTTCGAAAAGAAAGATTATCTAAAAACTTATCTTTATAAAGAAAAATACCAATACCCAGAGAAGATAAAAAAAATAATGATATTAAAACAATTATTAAAACAAATTTTTTTGACATAGATTTTTCTACATTCCTGAGTTTGCAATTTCTTTTGCTTTTTCAAGTTGAGAGTCTATCTGAGAGTTTCTAGATTTTTCCACATCAAATGAAATCTCAACATCAGGCATTATTCCTTTACCATGAACCCAGGTTTTATCAGGAAGAAGCCATTTCTGAATGGTGACATGGAGTGAACCTCCATCTGGGAATTCATAGGGAGCTTGGATAGATCCTTTACCAAATGACTTCTTCCCGACTAACGTTGCCTCCCTGTGAACCTTCAAAGCTCCAGCAAGAATTTCTGATGCGGAGGCACTTCCTTCATCTATAAGAACTATAACTTTTTGATTTTTGAATACTCCAGATCTTTTAGCATCTGAAGATACTTGTCTTCCAGCCTTATCTTCAAAGAAAATTACAGGCTTGTCAGAATAGAACTCTGACGCAATGTGCACTGCAGAATCAAGCAAACCTCCAGGATTTCCTCTTACATCTAATATGACAGTATCAAACTCCTTCATTTTTACATTTATTTCTTTTACAGCTGTGTCCCATTGAGAGTTAGTTTCAGTTCCAAATTTTGCGATTCTAATATACGCGTTTCCGTTACCAAGATCTTTCCAAGTAACTGAGTTTAAAGTAATTGTCCTTCTAGTAATTTCTAATTCAATTAAATCTTTTCCATCTCGAAAAATGGATAATTTAACATTTGTACCACCTGTACCTCTTATTTTAGATACGGCATCCATCAGACCCATTCCTTGAGTTGAGTTACCGTCTATTCTTACAATTCTGTCTCCAGGCAAAATCCCTGCTTCTTTTGCAGGACTGCCGTCTATTGGGGAGACAATAATTAGTTGATTATCTTTATCAAAACCTAATTCGGCACCTATTCCTTGGTAAACTCCATTTAGATTTTCTCCAAAACTTTTATTATCAACTGGGTCTAGATAAGAAGTATAAGGATCTCCAGCGGCATTAACCATCCCCTTGATTGCTCCATTAACTAACGCTTTAGTGTCAAGAGGGGTAAACAAAAACTCTGAATTTAACTTTGAGTAAACTTCCCAGAATTGTTTAAAATCTACCTCTATATCTGCTGGATTTTTATTTAAGAACTTTACTTCGGTAGGGTTAGTTTTTAATTCATAATCAAAACCTTGCTTACCAACCCAGTGACCTCCAAAAAAGGCTGAAACTGAAAATGCAATTATTAAAACTATTATTTCAAATTTTTTAAAATCTCTATTCATAGTTATGGTAATGCTATTATACCAAAATTATCAGTTTTGGTAACCTCCCCATTTAATAAAACTCGAACTTTAATTTCACCTAACTCCCCTATTTCAATAATCTCACCTTCCCAACCAAAATAAGGGTATTCAAGAATAACTACGCTTAAACCCAAAACAACTTCTTGATACCCATTTGTGGAAAATTGAAATTTTTCTGGAGTACTTATAAATAATTCTTCAGACCCCTCAAGACACAAAACATATTGTTTATCATACTTTTTTATCAATTGGTAAGTTTTACTATAGGAAGGGATTCTTCCAAAACCTGAAAAAATACCAACAAAAAAATCACTTTCTTTTGCATACTCTAAGGTTTCTCTATCGCAAGAGCCTGCTAAAACTCCTGAGCATCCAATTTCTATTGCTTTTTTCAACATACCAATTCTTAAATGATCTCCTGTATAAATTATTAAACCAGAACCTTCTTTTACATATCGATTCATAAATTCTTCTTCAATTAACTCGGATGGATTTGGTAGAACTGTCAGCTGACCTTCAACAAAAGGCTTTGAAACTGCAAAAAACTTTAAAAAGATGCCTGATGTATTTAACAAAACTGATTTTGAAGAACTTGCTTTAACAATACTTCCATAAACACCAGAGACTTTGAAAACATCTTGAGGGTATGCTACTACAACAAAGTGAGTTCCTCTATCTTGTAAAAAGCCGTCAAATGTTGCGAATAAATACTGATTTTTAAATCGAGCAATAATTTCACCAGTTTTTACAATGTTTGATTTAGAAAATTTTTTTTGAATCTGAAACTCTTTAGGTATAAGTAATTCTCTTAAAGTTGTACGACAGTAACCTACTTTATCCCAAGGTTTAACTATATCGTGTTCGTTTACTAAAATTTTTCCCTTGGAAGGTAAAGGTCTTTCAATCAAAAAATCTGTTTTATATTTAAATGCTTTATAAACTGGAATAATCATAGTTTTTTTGAATAGAATCAATTACTTTTCTTAGACTTTCAAGAGCCAAAAAATCCTTTTTAAATTTATAACTTCTTTTATCAATTAAAACACCTTTAAATTCGGATTCTATATCAAGCTGACCTTTACCAATCTCACTTCCTTTATAAATCAATTGAATTGAAGGATTTTTTTCGTAGGTTGAATGTAAAAAAGAGACTTCATTTTTTTTAACTTCAAGTGGTAATAGTTTCTGCCCACTTCTTTTGAAAAAAACATCCATATCTTTTTCAGAACTTAATAGATAAAAAAATTTGAAAAAACCCGGGCATTTAATTTCGTGAGTTTTTGTAAGAGTGTCCTCTTGAATTAGGTTAAGATAATTTGGAAACAAAACTTCTTCATCCAAATAAATTTCATAAAAACCTTTTTCGATAAGCTCTAGAACAAGATTAAGTTTTAACTCGTACTGTACTTTAGAGTTTGAAAAGTAATCACCTGCAAGCACAACTTTAGTTTTAGAAGGTCTGTAAACAAAATCAATAGATTTTGATAAAAACAAGGTTTCTTCTAGGTCACCTAAAAAATTTTGGGCTGAAAAATGACTTCTGTTTGAAACAAAATTATCTGATCTCTTTGATAATCCAAATGACATTCCTGAAACACTTTCAGTTGAGTAAAATACAAAGTTATCGAAATAGATGTATAAAAAGTCATCAAAATTACGAAGACAGTTAGAGAGAAATTTATTTTTAACTCCAAAAACTTCAAAAGAATAAATCGTACTCATTGGAAAAATTTTGAAGTCAGAGATTGTTAAGTTCAACTTTTTGATATACGATCTAACAACCATTTCAATATCTTTTGGGTTGTTTATTGAAGGATAGTACGGAAACTCAAAATTATAATTTTGAGTTTCCGTAGAATTTTCCTTTTTTAAAAAAAATCTGAGGAAAAGTTTATTAGATGTGACAAATATACCGAGCAGATTCACATTTATATAATACCACTATACTTAATTTATAGTTGAGAATGTAAATCAGTGTATGGTAAGAGACCCATATACCTAGCTTTTTTAATTTCAATAGCTAATTTTCTTTGATTTTTAGCGTTCAAACCAGTTCTTGAAAGTGAGTTGATTTTAAACTTATCACTTAAAAATCTTCTTAATAACAAAACATCTTTATAGTTAGGTAAAGTTTTGGTAGTTTCAAAATGATCTTTCTTTTTTAATTCAATTTCCCTTCTTGGAGAATTAGTTCTTGGTTTTCTTTTTAATAATTTCTTTTTGTCGTCTCTATTTTTTTCTTTTGGCATATATTAATCGTTAAAATGGTAGGTCATCAGTATTGATTTCATCAATTGAGTTAACCTCTTCTGGTACTGACTCTTCTTTTGTGCTTGAATCAGTTGCTCCTTTCTTACTATCTAAAATTATCATATCTTCGATTACAATCTCTGTTCTTTTAACTTTTTGTCCGTCTTGACCGTCCCACTCTCTATTTTGAATTCTTCCCTCAACAAAAACTTTTGTTCCTTTTTTCAAAAGTTGAGCGCAAAGTTCTCCTAATTTTTGCCAAGCTACTATATTATGATAATCAGTTTGTTGTTTATTTTCTCCATCAACTTTCCACTCTCTATTTGTTGCAATACCAAAAGTACAATAGGCTGACCCAGATGGGGTATATTTAAGCTCTGGCGTTCTTGTTAAATTACCAATTAATTGCGCTTTGTTTAGGGATCTAGACATATTATTTCTCCTCACTTACCTTACTAAAAGAAATAGCCTCTCTTTTAGATGTTACAGAATTTGTAATTAAATACCTTTGTAAACCTTCAATTAGATTAATTCTTGTTTTTAAAGCTTCTAACTTTGAAGGACTTATTGAAAAATCAATAACTTCATAGTAACCTTCTGTTTCATTATCCATTTTATAAGCAAATTTTCTTCTTCCCCAGGTAGAAATGTTCTCGACAGAACCTTCTAGCTTGGTAATGGCTTCTTTAACTAACCCAGATACTACTTCAGCTCCTTCTTGACCTAAAGCTTTCTTTGTAATTGTCATTAATTCGTATTTCTTCATAACTACCGCCAATATTACAATAATATTTGAAATATATCAAGTTTTAATATCTATTTTCAAATAGAAACTATATTATTCCTTTCTTGTAGATTATACATTAAACTTAAACTCCACTATATCACCATCTTTCATAACATAATCCTTGCCCTCGTTCCTTAAAAGACCCAAAGATTTAGCGTTTTTAAAACTTTCAGACTTGATAAAATCTTCATAAGAAATGATATCTGCAGAGATAAAACCTTTTTGGAAATCAGTGTGAATAACTGAGGCAGCCTGTGGTGCTTTTGTTTCTCTTTTTATAGTCCAAGCCCTTACTTCTTTTGGACCAGCAGTAAAATATGTTTGAAGACCAAGTAAATTATAACCTTTTTGAATCAACTTACTTAGACCTGATTTTTTAAGACCAATCTCCTTCATATACTCAAGCGCAGAAGTATCATCTAAAGAGGCCAGTTCATTCTCAAGTTTCGCACATAAGTAGACATTGCCATCTTCTAAAGATTCAAATTCAGAAATTTTATCTTCATCAATATTAAAAACAATTAACTTTGGTTTATAAAATAACAAATTTAGGCTTCTAGCGAGGTTTTTTTCCAGCTCTGAAACTAAGCTTTCTTCATAGATACCTGACTCCAACCTTTTTAAAATTTGGTTAAGAAGTTGAACTTCTTCGGAAATTTCAATATTTATACCTTTTTTTAACTCTCCCTCAAGTTTATGTAATCTTTTCTGAACTATATCTAAATCAGCCAAGGCCAATTCTATCTCTATAACTTCTTGATCTGATTTTGGAGAAACACTACCTTCTCTTATAACATTTGAATCAGAAAAATCTCTAAGTAAGTGTACAATTGCGTCTACTTCTCTTATATGGGATAAAAACTTATTTCCTAAACCCTGACCTGAAGAAGCACCTTTAACTAATCCAGCAATATCTACAAATTCAACTACGGCTGAAACTACTCTCTCAGGCACTTCTTTATTTGAGTTTGGATTAAAATATTCCTTTTTTATAATTTCAGCAATTTTTTCAAGTCTTTCGTCAGGTACCTCTACAATCCCAACATTAGGTTCAATAGTTGCAAAGGGGTAATTTGCTGCCAAAGCTACTTGTTTTTTTAATAATGAGTTAAACAATGTTGATTTACCAACATTCGGAAAACCAACAATACCGATTTTAAGTGACATTTTTTCTTTCTATAATTAAGTGAATTTATTATACACCAAAGTTAAATTATGTTTTTTGAATTGATTTGGATGCGAAGTTTTATTTCATAAAACTTCGCATCCACTCTCCTTACCTAAAATTATCAATTCCTTCTAATTCTCAGACCCAAAAAATTGTACATCATGATTAATTCCTTAGGAGGGTAAATTTCTTCCCAGGTTTTTCCATAATCGTAAGATACTTCCCAGTAAGTTCGATAATCAAAGAATGTTGTTTTGCGAATTGGCTTATCAATTCTTGGATTATAAACTTCCTCAAGCTCATCATTATCAAAATTTGAACCTACCCACAAAACTACAGGACTACTCCAAATCGAATGTCCGGCAGGTCTTGAAGACCTAAGAATTCGGTAAAGTTTATTCATTTCTTAAACCCTCTCTTAGATTTTTCTCCAAGATTCCTAATTGTAAAATCCGGGTTATCTTCCAACTTTCCCACCAATTTATAATCTTAGTTGATATAGTAGACAAATCTCCTTCTCCTAAAATGTAAATTTCATCGAAATTTCTTTCAATTTCAATAATCAAACCAGAATTTTGAATTGAGTTGCTTTTCAAAAAATCAGATAGCTCTACAGACAAACTTTTTGAGGTTCTAAGATAGTCAATCTTAATTCCAGTAGAATCTTCAAGTTTTCGAAAGAAGCTTCCCTCAAGGTATACCTTTAGAAAAGGCATTTTAGACCTCCCACTTATCAATCATCTTTGAGTTGTCTCTTTGATTTGTAAAAAAAGACAGTTAAGAAGAAAACCGCTGAAAACCCTAAACCAACAAACAATAGCAACTGGGGCCAAAATACTATTATAATTTGGTCTAAAACCTCGTCAGATGTATTTAGATATCCCCCACTCCAATTGTTTACCTTAACGAATTCTACCAAAGAACTGCAAAAACTTATACCACAAATAGGTACCCACCCTTTATCAAAACCTTGTCCAATTCCAACAACATTTCCCTTTGAAACTAAACCATTATAATAATAAAGAAAAGGAAAAATTCTAGTTGCGTTTTTTAAACTAACCGATTTTAACTTGTTTTCAGAAAAAACATTTATATCCTGAAGCCAAAAAATTGGAATCTGAGTAAAAGATATATTAGAAATATCTGTGACTCTATTATCTTTAAAATCTCTAGAATTACTTCCTAAATACATTCTTAGATTTGATTCCCCTAAACCCACTCCAGATATTCCAGGAAAAACCTTTGTTAAAGACTCATTTTTTTCATCTAGATATTCGTCAATAAAACAAAATTCAGAATAATCATCATTTAAACATAAATTCATACCTCCTTGATGGTAGTTTGAATAATCAATTTTCATTAAATAACCTAAACCACTAAACAAAGAACCTAAAAAAATATTGTCACATAAAGGTCTTCCGGTAGATGAATATCTGTAAACACTTTTACCAGTTTCATTTACAACTTCTTTTTGAGAATCTAGATCTTTAAAATAACAATAATTTGAATAGTTATAAGAGTTTTGAGATATCTCTTCCTTATAACCTAGTTTTAAATCTTGAAGATTGCTATCTACCATATATCTAACTTTATCCCCTTGCTTAACAGGAATAGTTACTTCAAAACCTTCTTTTGAAAATAAAGATGTAAGTTGT